>LNFM01001874.1_pt1 | contig 120525 bp, 116 predicted proteins | sample 596031 | NCBI WGS metagenome assembly LNFM01 (sample SAMN04254537, study PRJNA301005) | activated carbon metagenome | isolation source: dual media filters at the Ann Arbor, Michigan drinking water treatment plant | place: USA: Ann Arbor | reverse complement strand
GGCGCCCACGTCATCACCAGCGACAACCCCAACGTGCGTACCGTGGACGTACTGGATGGCTCGCAGCAGGTGCGCATTTGTGGGCGCGTGGTTTATGGGTGGAATGGGAGGCGGTTTTGACCAAAACGAAGGAATACCTTGACGATTGCTGCTGATCCCCATAGGCCACACGTCCTTCAGTTTTGCGAAGAGGTGGTGGTAGGTGCCACACCGGTTAGCGTGCCCTGCGCCCCCGATGCACGCGCGCAGCAAATGGACTGTTTTGAAACGGTTGACCAGCGCGTGCGCACTGAAGGTGGCCACCGCGTGCTGGGCTGGGCGATTTGGGAGGCGCCCGGTATCTTGATCGAGTCGGAGTTTCACGCCGTGTGGGCGCATCCTGTCAATGGTGCATTGTTTGACATAGCCCAGCGCCCTATGCCGTTTTCAGCAATCACCTTTATTGCCGACCCTTCGCGGCAGTATGAAGGGCGCCAGGTTGACAACGTGCGCAAGCCGTTGACCAAGGACCCCAAGGTCCGCCAGTTCATCTATCTGATGAAACGCCGATTTGAGATTTTGAACACTGGCGCCCTCGCAGATCAGCATGGGGAAATTGAACTACCACCCCGGCTCCGCAAAGAGCACGATGCAGTGATGAGGCAGATGGTGCCGCTTGCAAGGCGGCTTTTTGGCTCATGAGTGCGGCAGCGAAATCGTATGCGGTGCCAATCAACCGGCTTTTGAAAATGGTGGTTTTCTTGCGTTCTTTCATGCCATCCATGTTCACAAGAAACACCTGTTCGCATCCATTTGCGGTGCTGTGGGGACAGCATTCACGGCACAGAAGTAGACCCTTGCGCGGCAGCTTTCGAGGCCGCGTGCGAGAGGCAACTGCACAACCATTTTTTAGGAGGGAAAACATGACGAACAAGCCAACCCATACGCCACAGCCACCGCCGCCGCCGCCGGCCCCGCCGCGCCCATCGCCCCCTCCACCTGGCCCTGGCGCTGTCCGCGATCACTCGGATGTGACGCGCAACACATTGCCGCCTCCGCCCCCACCGGCGCCGTCTCGCAAGTAGCATGTTTCGAGGTGTTCATGAGTAGCAATTCCAAGAAGCCCGCCACACCCGCACCAGCGCCTAAGCCCGCCCCTCAGCAGAAGAACGACGGCTCACGGACGCTCAGCCAAGAAAGCTTGCGTGAGTCGGTCAACAACATTACGCGCAATGTTGCGGCCCCACCTTCGCCGCCTGCGCCCAAGCGGTAACAGCTCCGCGTTGCGCTGGAAAACGCGATCACTCAAAATCCTGGGCATGACCTCTGCACATTCCCCCACCGTCCCGCTCTCTGAAGAGAAGTACCAGGAGGTGTGGGGCCGCCGCTGCGAACAGCTGAACTGGGCGCACATCACGTATCGGTATCACCGCAAGCGCCAGCGTTTTTTCGACGTGGTGGACAAGTTAACGCAAGTGGCTGCGGTAGCCGGTGGCGTTGCTGTAGCTGGAAAGACATTGCCGGACTACATGCCCCAAGTGGGTTGGATCATCGCCTTTACCGGGCTTCTGACGCTGGTGTTTGGCTACGGCGACAAGCGGCAGTGTCACAAAGAGCTAGCCGAAATGGGCATTCAGATGGCCGGAGATATTGAAAGCATTCCGGCGCGCGAACTTACCGAAGAAATTGTGTGTGCCTGGGAAAAGACGCGCACCACCATAAGTCTGCGCGAGCCAACAAGCCTGAAGACACTGGTGGCCAAGTGCGAGTGGGAGCAGGCAGTTGCAGAGGGTCACCCCGACCATCGCGAGGAGCCGGGCTTTTTCCGGCAACTGCACATGCACTTCTTCTGATCGCTGCCCTTTGCGGTACCAGGTTGCAGTGGGCCACCCGTAGCGGTGGCCTTTTTCATGGTGTCAGCTCCTCGCCCTTTTGGGGTGCCAAATTACGCCGCCAGCTTGCCCCGCTGCACGGCCTCGCGCAGCACGGCATTCACGCGGGTCTGCCACCCGGTGCCGCTGGCCTTGATGGCATCCAGCACATCGGCATCCACGCGCATCGTCACGGGCACCTTGGGTTGCTCTACCTTGGGGCGGCCAGGTCGGCGCAGTGGCCGCATGTTGGCTGTCATTTCTGCGGTGATTTCTATCGTGTCCGCGTCTTGAGTCATGCCGGCATTGATGGCCGCATCTTCGGCGGCAGTGGGCATTACCAGCCCCAGGTTTTTAGATCGCTTCGTCATACAGCTTTACCTCGCGCGAATTGGCTTTGCGCAGGCTGATGATTCGCATCACTTCGCCGCGCTGCACGAACACCACCACATACAGCCGCTGAGCAATGACGGCAAAGCCGATTTCGCGCAGTTCGCCGTAGTCGCGGCGGCTGTCGGGTGCACACAGAACATCACTCCATTCGATTTCAGCAGCCAAGGCCAGCGACACGCCATGCTTGGCCATGTTCGCCTCGGCCTTAGCTGGATCGAATTCGATATTCATGCATTTATTGTACGTACATAAAATAAAGCGGTCAAGGCTCTTTGGCTTGTTCGCTGGCCCCACGCCGCTCCATCTCCATGCGGGTGGTCAGTCCGTTTTCATCCAGGCTGTGCTCCACTGTTTTGCAAAGCCAGTCTGTTCCGTCAATCTCAGGCTTCCACCCGCGCACGTTCACAGGCGTTTGCACCATCAGTGCCGGCTGGCCAATGGCCAGGGTGATTTCCAGCGTAGCCGCGCCGCGCTCGATTCGGCCCATCTCTGCCTGGGCTGCTGCCATGGCGTCGGCCTCTGTCGCGTAGCTGTCGCGTAGGGTTTTCAAGTTGTCCTCAGTGCCGGCAATGGCCGCTTTCTTCTCGGCTGCACGGGCGTCTTGCCAGTAGGCGCGCACGCCGGTGTAGCTGTCACGGGCGGCGCAGTGGTAACGGTGGCGGTCGCCGTCGCTGCGGGCCAGCAGGATGGCTTCCAGCTCCTTGCCGCTGCTGTTCTTGGTGCTGCCGATGGGCAGGAACACCAGGCGGCCCTTCTTCACCGTGGCCACCGCGTCGTGCTGGCGCCCCAGGCGGGTCAGAAAGTGCACGTCGCTTTCGTTGGTCTGGTCGATGTGCTGCACGCGCTTTTCGGCCAGGGTTTCGTCCACGTTGGCCTGCAGCCTGTTCTTGGCTGCAATGTCCCGCACGATCTGCCCCAGCGTGGTGTCGTGCCAGCTCTGGCTGGCGCGCTGGCGCAAGGTGCTGCGCAGCTCTGCGCTGCGGCAGCGCAAGTTCACCGTGTCGGGCGTGCCGGTGTGTTCGATTTCATCCACGGTGAAGCTCCCCTTGTCCACCATGCCGGTGTGCTGGTAGCCCAGCTGCAGGGTAATGGTGGCGCCCACGGGCGGCAGTGCCAGGTTTCCGGTGGAATCGTCCAGCGTGATGTCCAGCTGGTCAGCTTCTTCGCCGCGGCTCTCTCGCAACTGCAGGCGCATCAACAGTGGGCGCACCACCTGCGACACGTCGCGCCCGTTCACCACCAGCGAGTAAAGCACCTTGCGGTGCGCCCGGTCCTGGGCCTGAAGGTTCACCGCCATCACAGCCACCAGTCCCAATCATCGCCCGTCCACCAGTCGCCCCAGTCGTCGCCACCGTCCGTGCCGCCTGCCGGGTCGGCCAGGGCATCGTCTACCCGCGCTAGGTTGATGGTGAATTCCACGCGGCGGGGTACACCCTCGCGCACAAACAGGGTTCCGGTTTCGTCCATGCTCTCGATCACCCACGCGCCGAAGTTCTCGCCCGCACCGTTCACCAGTGCATAGGCGCTGCCCTTGTCGGCCATGGCGCGCAGTCGTTCCAGCGCCTTGCGGTCGCCCATGAATTCAGGCGCCTGCAGCCCGGTCAGCGTAATGGTTTCATCACCAGGCCCTACGTACTGCCGTGCCGGCCGGGCGCCTACGCGTGCGTTGCTGGGGTGGCGCCAGCTGGTGCTGCGGCGCAGTTCTTGAAAGGCGAGTGTGTTCAGGGCGAAAGTGAATTGCCCCAGCGCGGCCATCATCGTGGTGGCTCCTTTCAGTCAATGTCCGACAGGCGGCTGTATCGCCGGCTGTCTTTTTCCCGCTCGCGCCGGTCCAGCTCTGCCGCCACTGCACGCGCGATTTCTTGGCCATCCATGCCCGGTGCAGCGTTGATCGTGATTTGGTAGGTGCGGCCGCCCGATGCCGGGCCAGTTGCTGCAGGCGCCCCCATGGCGGCCATGGGCACCATGCTGGCAGCCGCCATCCCCAGCGCTGCCTGGCGCACCATGCCGGCCCCGTTCTGGATGCCCAGCGCCGCTCCTTCGCCCACGTAGCTGCCCAGCTGCATGAAAACGCGGCTTGGGCTGTGGATGCCCAACTTTTCCTTGAACCAGTCCACCGCATCGCCTGCGGCCATGCTGATGGCATCGCGCACCGCAGAAATGCGGCTGGTGATGCCGTTGGCCATGCCCTGCACGATGGCTGCACCGGCCTCAAAGAAGCGTGCGCCCAGGCCCCACACGTACTGCGCGGCCCCTGATACCGCCTCGCCAATGTCTTGCATCAGCAGCTTGAAGCCGCCCACAACATCCGCCCAGCGCGAATACAGCATGGTGGCTGCCAATGCCAGCAGTCCCACCGGCCCGGTGGCGATGCGAAACAGCACCATGCCAAAGCGCAGCATGGCCGGCAGGTATGTGGCCAGGGTGGCGCCCCATGCACCTAGCCATTGCGCCGCGCGCAGCAGCCATGGGCCAACACGCGCCACCGCTCCCCCAATACCGCTGAAGGCGAAGACCAGGCGGCCCAGCATCAGCCGCAGCAGCATGCCCTTGACCATGAAAAGCCCAACGGGGATAAGGACAGCGCCCAACGCCACCGACAGCAAGCCCAGGCCCACCACCACCTTGAGAACTCCACCCACGATGGCCGGGTTTGCCTGCATCCATTTGGTGAACCGCTCCAACAGCGGATTTACCACTTTGAAAACCGCAATGATCGGCTCTTTCAGTGACTCGCCAGCCACAGCCATGGCATTGAACATGCGGTTTTGCTGCATCACCAGCTGGGCGCTCAGGGTTGAATTTCGCGCCGCAGCCTCTCGCCCCATGCTGCCCTTGGCCCCCGCGCTGTTGGCCAATTCCATCTGCCGGCGCAGTTCATCCGGCTTGTCTACCAGCTTGGCCAGGGTGTCGCTGTGCTCCAGGCCCACCAGCTCTGCCATCACTCCGATGCGTTTATCCTGGGGCAGCGCGCGGATGGCCTCGGCCACCTTCATCAGCGTGCCCGCCGCATCCTTAGCCATGCCGCGTTGAATTTCCTCGGTGGTCATCCCGATTTCATCCACAGCGGCCTTGAATTTCTTGGTGCCCTTGGTGGCCGCTGCAAACTTCGTGAAGATCGCATTGATGGCCGTGCTCGCCGTTTCGGCCCGCTCGCCCAGAGTCAGCAAGGTGCTGCCCAGCGCTGCGGCGTTCTCCGCAGAAATGCCCACGGTGGACGCTACGCCGCTGGTCCGGTTCAGCACGTCGATGATGTCGGCGCCCTTGCTGATGGCGTTGTCATCAAGGTAGTTGATGGCGTCGGCCAGCCCGCGAATTTCGGTTACTGGGCGTTTGAAGTTCTTGGCCACCTTGCCCATGCTCTCCGCCAACTGGTCGGGCACCGCGTCAAAGGCGGTTGCCATCTCGCTGGCCAGCTGCACGAACGTGCCCAGCTCATTGGTGGGCACTTCCATTCGCGCCGCTGCAGTCATCATTTCGGCGATCTGCACAGTGGTCTGTGGCAGCCGGGTGGACAAGTCGCGCACCTGCTGTTCGGCATCACGGTAGACCTGGGTGAGGTTTCCAGCCTCATCTCGCGCACCTTGCACCTGGCGTGCGATGCCCAGCATGGCATCTTCGTGTTGCATGAATTTGCTCACGGGTGCCAGCCCGGTTTCGACCGTGCGCCGGCCCGCAGCCATTGCGCCCACGCCACCGGCCGCCACCATGGCGCCGTGCATGGTGATACGCCCGTGAGCCTTCTCCAGCGCCTGCATCCGTTCGTACGCGGCCTTCTTGCGCTGCAATGCCTGGGTGGTCTTATCGATCTGCGCGGCCAGCTGGGCTTCCGCCGCGGCTGGATTACTCACGCCGCGCGACTCCATCACCGCCTTGGCGCGGCGCATGGTGTTCGTCTGCTTTTCAAAGCTGGCGCTAAGTCGCTTCACCATCGCGTCCGCCGCTGCCAGCTGCGCGGTATGGGCCTTTTGCGCTGCCGCGTCTGTGTGGGTCTGCGCTGCCAGCTCTGCATGGGCCTGGCGTGCGGCCTGCAGCTGGGCGCGGGTGGCGCGTAGCTGGTCAGCGGAGCGCTTGAAGCCCTCCACGCCACGCTGCTGGCTTTCCAGCTTGCGCAGAGCGGCTTCGGCCGATCCCACGTCACCCGCCAGAGCCTTTGCCCCCTGGCCCATTCTTTTCAACGGGGCAGACACCTTGTCCACCGCCGCCAGCAGTACCTCAAGGCGCAACCGGTCAGCCACGGCGCACCCCCTGCGCCCGGCCTGGCAGGGCTGGCGCTCTCAGCTGATCGGTGGAAGCCCTGCCGCTTTGCGCGTGCGCTGTATCAGGTGGTCGATTCCTGCCAGGTTCTGCTCGCTGTACGTCCGGCGAGCGAAGCGCGCAGATGGCAGCAACATGCGCACCGCTGCGCCGGCCGCCATGGCGGCAAGGCAGCCGGTGGCTACCAGTGCGCTCAGTACCACTATGGCTGTGAGTGCCAGGATGATGAAGGTGGTCATTTGCGCGCATGTTATCGCTTCTTGTCTTGGGGTGCGTGCATGGCGTTGTGCCGGTCCACCGCCAGCTGGCGCCAGTTCATCAGCTCGCCCAGCTCCATGGCGTACAGGGCATCTGGCGGCCAGTGGAGCAGGAACGCCACGTCTGCCATGGGTTCCTCTACTGCTGCAGGGATTCCAAAACCGCCTTCGGTGTCAAAAAAGCCGCTACCTCCATGGCCATCGTCACAAGGTCCGCGGTGTCCATGGTGGACACCTCTGGCTCAGTGATGGTCGGCACGGTGATGCGCGGTAGCAGCTTCATCACAGCGTCGGTCTTGTACTGCAGAAGCTCGGCCAGCAGCAGGCCCCGCAGATCGCCTGCCAATGGCTTCATCAGGTGCACTGCCGTGATGGTCTCGCCCTTGCGCTCGATAGCTGTTTCCAGCGTGATGTGCACAGCCTTGCGGCCGTTGATGATGACTGGGCCGCCTGCGGTTGCGGCAGTCTCGGACGTGGTGTTTTGCTCTGCTGTCATGTTGTTTTCCTTGTCGGTTTGAAGATGAAAAAGCGCAGCGGGTGGGTTCGTGGTCAGTTGCGCTTACCGCCCACCCGCTGCGAACCAGGCGGCCCGTAGCTATCGGGCGATGCCTGGCAGCTAGGCAACTCAGATTCCCAGGGCTGCGCGCACGCCAGCGAGGTTGTCCACCCCGCCCACTGTTTCCACCATGTTCACCAGGTCGATTTCCAGTTCCACCTGGCCGTCCACCACTTCCTTGTAGTAGGTCAGGGTGTATTTGTAGGTGCGCTCGGTGGTGTCGCCGGCCTTGGAGCTGCCGGGGTCGATTTCCACCAGGCGGCCACGCATCACCACTTCAACGGGCGTCACGGCCTCGCTGTCTTCCGCCTGCAGCGCGCCGGCAAAGCGGATCATTGCGGCGTCGTGCTGGCGGGCGCCCCATTTCTTGGCCAGGTCTTTCAGCCACCCGGCGCCCTTCAGTTCGGCCTCCATTTTTTCTTGGCCAAAGTCCAGATCAACGGGGCCTTGCATGCCGCCCGCACGGTATTCCTCCATCTTGCGGGACAGGGTGGGCAGCGTCAGTTCGGGCACTTCGCCCATGTAGTTGGTGCCGTCAACAAAGGCGGCAAATGCTTTCAGTACGCGCGGCAGGGCCATGGCTTATTCCTTGGTGTGTGGGTGTGGTGTGGGGCGGTGGTGACGGTGGTTGCGATCACTGGCCGGTGGCCACGCGCACGTCCCAGTCGGAGTAGTAGCGGTCGGTGATGCGCTGGCGCAGCTCCACGTCTTCCGCAGGCGCTACGGGGGCGTAGTCGTAGTCAATCACCAGCTTCCCGGACTTCAGCGTTTCCGTGGTGTTCACGTCCCAGTCGATCCAGGCTTTGCCGCCCAAGATGTAGCCGCCCGACTTGAGCGCGCGCAGACGTGCGTTGATGGATTCGATGATGTTGCTCACCAGCGCAGGGGTCAGCGGCTTGTCCACGTAAGGAAACATGCCTTCGGCCATGGTGTCGGCCAGCACATGGGCCGTGCGTGCGGCCGACTCGAAAGCGAACGCATCTTCCAGGCTGCAGGTGCGGTTGCCCCAGAAGCGAAAGCCTTGCTTGCGGATCAGCGTCGTGACGTTGCCATCGTTGAGCAGCACCGCATCACAGGCAGGGTTCTGCAGGTCGAAGTAAACGCTCTTGCTGATGCCGGTGGGGCCGTTCACCGGTACGTTGGAAATGGTCTTGTGCCAGCCCTCGGTCTGGTCGATGCCAGCGCGCATGCCCAGGGCATATGCCACGGCCGGCACTTCCATCACGGCGTTGGCCGTGGTGCTCCACTTGGTGAAGTTGGGCCAGATCACCATGGTTTCGCGCTTGCCGAAGCCATCCGCGTATGCAAGCGCCTCGCTCACATCGTCCGCGCCGTGTGCGTGCACGTAGGCCATGGCGCGCAGCGCTTCTGCGGTGGCGGTCAACGCTTCGGCCACGGGCTTGGTGTCCAGGCCTGGCGCACCCAGGATGCGCGGCTTCACGCCCAGCTGGCTTTCTGCATCCAGCAGCGCCTGAATACCGGTGCGCACACCGTTTGCGAACGTGCCCACCACCTTGCTGGTCTGGTCAGCGGCTTTCGCTTCATCGTCTCCGCCCACGCCATCCGGTACACGCACGATCACCATCACCGGGCGCGACTGCTCTGCAATGCAGGCCAGCGCCGTGGCCAGCGTGCCCAGGGTGCCGGCCTTCGCCTGTGCTTTGGCAATGCTGGTGAACAGCACGGGTTTGTTGAGTGGGAACGCAGCGGCATCGGCATCGCTTGCCGTGGCCACCAGGCCAATGATGGCGGTGGACACCACGCGAATGCTGTTGGTGCCCTCCGTTACTTCTGTGACGCGCACGCCGTGGTGAAAGTCTGCAATTGACATGGTTGAGTCCTTTGGAAAACTGGGGTTCAGCACGCTGCGCGCGCGAGTCTCCATGGTGCTTTTGCGCCCGTGCAAACGCCAGCGCGGCACGCTGTGGCTGCGCCAAAGACAGGAAAGCCCGCCGGGAATGTGCCGGGCGGGCTTGCTTGGGGTGCGATGGTTTAGGTCAGGCGTGCGTGCGCGGCCTGCAGCACACATGGGTCGAACCGATGCGGGTCGGGATGCTCAAGGCAGGCGGCCACCAGCTCGGAACAGGTGTACCGGCCTCCTTTGCCCGGCACCAGCCAAGCCACATAGCCGGCGATCAGCTGCCAGTCGTAGGGCGCGCCCTCAAGCATCACAGCGACGGTGGCAGCGAACACGGGGCAGCGGTTGACCTTGATCGTTTCCCAGTGCTGCGGGTCCAGTCGTATCCGCTTGAAGCGCACACCGCCCAGGCGGCCAGCACGGCGCACGCCGTGCGCTGGCAGTCGCTCTGCCGCCACGCTGGAAACACACCACAAGGCGCCGTTGCTGTCAGGTTCCGTGGTGCCGTCTGGCATGAGGTGGTCCACACCGTCGCCCGGCTGGAATACCAGCTCGGTGTGGCTGTACCGGCCGCGCAGGCGAAGCCGAATGATGCGGTTTGCCCAGCCTTGCAGGCCGGGGCGCGTACCTGTGTAAGAAGCCAGCAGCATGGTCAGCCCTCCAAGCCCTTGATGTGGCGTTCGGCCTCGGTGGTCGGCGTGTTCAGGATGGTGTCACGCTTGGCGGCAGTCATCGGGCCTGAACCTGGCCACACGGGGTCCGCTGCAGGCTGCCCGCTGGCGATCAGCACACCCATCATGGCCGCGATACGCGGGTCTTTCAGGTGGATGTACTTGCGGCCCTCCAGCATGCCCACCACGCCACGGCAGGCAGCGTGATTGCTGGCGTAGATGGCGGGTGCGTCCATGCCCAGGCGATCCTTGAACGGTCCCACATCCAGCCACCACAGGCGTTCGTCTTCCCCCGTCGGCTCTGGCGCAACTTCTTCGAACAGTCCGCTCCCCAAGTTGTGGCGTTTTCCAAGGAGCGAGGCATCGTAGGAGTCGATGGCCACCATCTGCGGGTTGGTGACTGCCTCGGCTGTTTGGGTTACGCAAAGCACGATGCGCTCGGCGTTTATTTGCGCGTAGTAGGGCATTAGTAATACTCCGTTAATTCCCAACCCACAGATGTGGCCCAACCGTTTTGCACTGCGGTGGCCGCTACTGTTGTGGCGTTCAGTAGATAAACGCGAACCAGCCAATACTGAACATCTACTGAGCTGTATTGGGTGGTAGTTCCCAGATAGCGCAACTCCGACTTCGATGGGTTGACAGCAGATATGGTCGCTGTACCGGGCACGCCGCTTCCCATCGTTATGACACCGCGTTGAATCGACTTAATGGCCCGTCCACCATCTGGTCGCCAGTTGGTTGTGTCGGTCGCCGGGTCCACGGCTCCAGCACCATTCGTGATGCGCACATACCGTTGGTGGTCCGACGTGCTGCGAACGCACTGTCCGGCTTGATAGTTCCTTCCGCTTACCCACGATGGTGGGCCTCCACGCCTGATCTCTTCCAGGTTGAGTAAATCAAGAATCATTGCTGTGTCTCCACCGCTTCCATGCTGGTAATGAGTCCGGCCGCGTCATAGCCAAACGTCTCTGTTCTGGTCCGGCCGTCATAAACCGTTGTGACAGCAGATACGCGGCCAGCCCCGTCATAGGTCATGGTCTGCAGCGCCACCTTTCCGTCCACCGTTGTGGATACGGATGCCAATCGCCCTTGCGCGTCGCGGGCGATGGTCTGCAGGCTCGGTCCATTCGCTGGCCCAAGGCCAAGATGCACCGGCTTGAGCGTGACCGCGGGACCCGGTAGGCCGTTGACCAGGCCCACCTTGGTGTTCGTCAAAAACGTGACGGTGGTGCCCAGGCTGTTTATCCCAGCCTGCAGAGTTGACACAGCTGTAGCCAGCTCCGCTTCGGAAACGCGCGCCTCGATCAACGCGGCCAAGGTTTCGCAGGCGCTATCCAAGGAGGCCAGCGAAGCGCGCAAGCGCAGTACGTCTTGTTCCAGCCGGTTGTCTGGGTGTGGCAGCTCCAGGCCCAGTGCCGGGGTGCGGTTGTCCACCATCACAGCACCACCGCCCGCAGGTTGGTGGCCCATGGCCGTGCGTTGAAGCTGCCATGCAGCGTGATGCGCAGGCGCAGGCGCTCGGCTGCGAAGTCTTCCAGGCGGTAGGTCAGTTCCATAACGCCGGCCGTCATCGCACTGGATGACAGGTATGGCACCTCGGTCCACACGGCGCCCGGTGCATCGGCCAGCGCGTGCAGCTGCAGCGATGTGCCCGCAGGCAGATAGGCTTCAAGCGTCGCGCGCACGTCCACCAGGCCGCCCGCACCCAGCATCGGGGTGATGTAGTCGCCCGCGTTTTGCAGAGAGCCCACCACCAGCTGAATGCCAGGCTCGAGCACGGCGGCGAAATTGGCATCGCCACGCAGACGCGCTTTGACCTGCACTGGGCCGGTGTAGCGGCTGGGCAGTTCCACCACCTGGCCGGGCGCAGCCAGCACGGTGTGGGCAATGCCCGTGGCGGCGATTTCAAAGACGCACGCCGCGGCCGTGCTTGGCTGGTGGGCATAGGCCTGCACGCACAGGTCGGTGGCGTCGGCCACGTTCACGGCCCCCAGGTCCAGCACCCGCTCTGTTTCCGTGTAGTTCGCGGCCAGTAGCGCGAACGTCAGGTCTTGGTCTTGGTGGGCGGTCCAGGTGCTGGCGTTGGAGCTGGAAAGCATTACGCCCACTTGGTAGGGCTGTGACGTGACCCAGCGCAGGGCGTTGGCGTCCCAGTCGCCCAGCTTGGCCAGGCTTAATGCCGTGGCGTTGTCGTCGCTCAGCGCCACCAGCGCATATTCACGGCCGGCCTGCAGCACCACTGGGCTCCATTGGGCGCGGGTGGGGGTGCCGTCCGTCTTGATGGCAGGTGGAAGCAGCCAGGCTTCGGACAGTACGCGGGGCGATGGGTAGCCGGCCTCGGCTTCGCGCAGCTGGATCAATGCCCCCGTGGTGCCCTTGGCGGTGAACCACAAGTCCACCCCTGTGCAGTGCTCCGCCTTGTCCAGCACGAACGTCTGCGCCAGTGGATCCACAAACACCGGTTGGAAGTAGATGATTTGCGACAGCTCGCGGTCCAGGCGCTCGCCCTGGCCAGTGAACAGCGTGTTTGCGGTGCTGCCGCCCGTGCCACGGAACACCACCGACTTGGTGCCGGCTGGCACGTTGGCGGGGATGGGAAAAGTTCCGCTCAGGCGCCCGGCCGCGTCGGCCGTGAGGGTACCGCCTGGCAGGGGGTCGGCTTCTACCGCGATGCCGTCGAAGGTGACCGACTGCAGGTTTTCACCGGGTCCGAAATCCAGGTCAAACCGCACATCGATCAACCGCAGGTATTCCAGCAGCGTGGTGGTTTCCTTGCGCACGATCTTTTCACCGCTGCCAAAGCGAAACGATGACGCCACGCTGGTTGGAACGCCCAGGGTGTCGTGCACCTCGGTCCACCGGTCCACGGCCGGTGTCAGCGTTACCGGGCGGGGCAGCGGGTCGAATGCGTTGTATGGGTTCACCAGCATGCTGCCGGTGCGAGCGTTCTGCGCAAGCGCCACGCGGTGGGTGTAGGCCGGACTCTGGCGGGTCTTGATGGCCTGGCCGATCTGGTGCACGGTGAAGGTGATGGGCAGGCACAGGGCGCCATTGGCGATCAGTGCGGTTTGCGGCACACCGGCATCGCGCATCGCGTTGGACAGCATGGGGTCAGCGAACAGGCCTTTCTTCACGCCAGAATGCCGCCCGCTGATGTCCACCGCCAGGCGCAATTCGGCCAGGTCCTGCCACATCTTGGCGATGGATTCGTCTTGTTCGTTGAGCTTCTCCATGGGGACCATCCGCACGCCGTCCAGCGTCACGCGGCGCTGTTCGTCCCAGGTCTGGTAGACCGATGCGATGGTCAGCACGTTTTCGGGCACTTGGGGCGGCAGTGGCATCCAGGGAGATGGCACGCCGCGTACCCAGGCAATGTCGCCATCAGCCGACAGCGTGAGCCGGTCGATACGGCGCAGCGCGAAGTTGTACGACAGCAGCACCGTGGTGCCCGCCACCGCCCCGGCGACGGTCAGGCCGCGCGAGTCCACCGCTGTGGCGGGCACTTGGGCGATGTACAGATACGTGACTTGATAGGTGCTTCCCGGGGCGGGCTCTGCGCCGCCTGCAGCCCAGTCCACCTGTCCCGCAGTCAGCTTGTAATCGGCCGGGTTTGCAAACACGGTTGCGCCTTGCTGGATGCGCTCGATCTGCTGCACGCTGTTGTCGGGCAGGGGGTCGGCCGCACCAACAAAACCACCATGCACCACGTCTACCGTGCGGCGCCTGACGATGCGCACCTGCGGCACGCCCGCCAGTGGCCAGCGGTCGAAATCGATCCGCTGTGCGCCGTCTGTGGTGGACAGGTGTGGTTCGCTGTCGATCCACTGCAGGTCTGGCTGGGCATTGAACACCACTCGCCGCCCGCTTGGCAGCTCCAGGCCGGCGCCATTGATGCGGGCCGCACCTTCGGCCAGGTTGTACACCTGCTCGCCGGTTGGCAGGTCGGCTGCCAGGCGCAGCTCCATGCCGCGAACAATGTACGAACCGCCCGTGCTCGCCACGTCATAGTTTTTGATGGCTTGCGTTACCGCATCAATGTTGGGCGGCGCTTCCTTGGGGCGCACCCAACCATCCTCCACCGTCCACACCGGGAAGAACTCCCCAGCCTGGCCGCTGCCTTGAACACCCCACGTGAGCTGCACGCGCTCGCGTGCGGCGCCCGGTTCCTTGTAGCCGTCAGTGCCCACAGCCGGGTTCAGCAAGGCAGGGTCTTCCAGCTCGGTGATGGTGTCTCGCGTCAGGTACACGCCCACGAACACCACGCCCACGGTGGCAATCACCAGGGCCGCAGGTGGGACGCCGCGAACGGCACCGGCCACATAGATAGCGCCGTTTTCGCAGGTGGCGGACCCGGTTGCGTGATTCACGATGATCCCGGCGCCGCTGATGATGGAGCCTTCCTTCATCAACATGCCGGCAATGCCCGCAATGCGCGCATGCAGCGCCGTTTGCAGTTCGTTCAGCTCGGCGCTTTGCAGCACCTTGTCGGCACGGAACAGGTGGCGGTCGTAGTTCTTGGCCGGGTCGTGCCGGTCATAGATGGCGAGTGGGTTTGCGCTCATGGTCAGAAGGGCAGGACGTATTCAAAGGTCTGGCGCACGGCGCCATTGCGGGTGAAGGCTGGCACGCGCTCCAGCGTGTAAAGCCTTCCAGGCTGCGCGATCTGTGCGGGCGCGAAATAGCGCTGGCCCGCGGGCAGGCCGGTAACGGGCGCCGCGCCGAACGTGATGCCCAATTCGCGGATGGTTTCGCCGTCTGCATCTTCAAAATTGAAGACCACCCGCACGTACAACCAGCGAGTTGGGCCGGCCACCACCTTGTATTTGCTGCCGCTGGGCAGCTCCACTTCACCGGCCGCGTCGGGCTCGACGTAGCCCACGAATGTGGCCAGGCGGCGGCCCACTTCGTCCACCAGTGCGGTGGCGTTGCTCGGCTCGGGCTGAGCTGCCGCGTCCCACGCGGGCAGGCCACGGCCCCAGGCCAAATGCACGGGCTGTGCGGCCATGGCCATGGCCAGGGCAATGCGCCCATCGTCTTGCAGGGTTGCCATCAGGTGCTCTCCGTTGATTTCGATTCGATATAGACAGGACGCCAGCGCTGTACGCCCCAGGTGCCGGACCACCCTTGCGGCTGTGGCAGGGCTGGCGGTAGTTCGCCCTTCGCATCTGCAGTGCCGGCTACTTCGGCCGGCGCTGCGCTCCACGTGGCTTCTTGGATGGAGACCACGCCGGGCGCTACGCCTTCGCCCTGCACGCGTACATAGGCAGGGGCCTCGCCGCGCATCAGCTCGCCCAGGCCGCCGAATTCGTTGGCCAGCAGGCGGGAATCCAAACGCCAGCAGTCCAGTACCAGCTTGTCGTTCCGGGTGAGCTTGGCGATGTATGCGGCAGTGGCTGTGGCCAGTGGCTGGCCTGCAATGCTGGTGGTTGTTCCGCAGTGCTTAAGGCCAAAGCTGGCTTTCACTGGCTCGCCGGTTGCCACGCTGATCCACACACCTGAGTCGTCATCCAGCATGCCGGTATCCAGCGGCTGCCCCCGGTCCATCCGCAGGGTGCGCCTGTCATGTCCATGGAAGACGCGCCAGAACTGCACATGCGCTGGCACAGTGGCGCGCACCACATGGGCAATGCGGCTGATTTCCTCGGCTGTTGCTGGGCGGCCAAGATCGATGTGCAACCGGGCGCCGCTTTCTTCCACCACTGCACCAGCGAACCCAACCCAGCCCAGCGCCATTGACACGCCGGCAGCCGTGCCGCGCACGAACAGCCAGGGTAGGCCGTAGGCCAGTAGCTCGGGCACGGTGTCGAAGTAGGGGGCGAACTCTGCCAGGCCGTATTCAGCCGCGTACCAAGGCACGAACGCTGCGGGCTCGCCCTCGCTCGGCGTTTTGAACGCGTCTGCAAGCTCTGCCCAGGCTGGCAACGCTTCATCCCACGCCTTTTCAAGTGGCGTGGTCGCAGGCGGCAGGATGTGCTGGCGCACGTTCATGCCACGCCCCCATCGGTCAGCTGCAGAGCGCCCAGCACGGGATATTCAGCCGCAGCGATGGGCGTCACTTCTGCAGGCGCAGCCGGGTCGGTGTAGCGCACGCTGCTGATGCCCGCCACATGAAGGCGAGTAGTAATCCAGCTGCGGGACACTGCGCGGCCCAGTCGTGCGAACTCGGCCAGGGCCGGCGCGAGTGCGTCGCGCACTTGTGCCACCAGGTCCACAGGTGCGCCGGCTTCGCGCGTCAATGTGGCGGTGATGTTGATGGCTTTTGGCTGGGCCAAGGCCACGGACACGGGCACACCCAACGGGCGGGCGTCTTCAGCATTGAGTGCGGCCAGCACGGTGGCGGCTGTCGCCTCTGGGTTCGCGCCATCCACAAGCCACAGCAGGACCGATACGCGCCCGGCTTGCGGCTGCGTGGCAATGGCATCGCGTACCAGTAGCGAAGAAGTGAGCGCGGCCAGCTCGTAGTGCTCGCGGGTTCCGTTGCCGGCCAGCGCCCGCACGCGCAACTGGATGCGGCGGCGGTAGCGTTCATCGTTTTCACCGCCCAGGCGGGCCACGCCGTAGAAGGCGCCCTTGTGGTCAAGGTCTGCGCCTGTCGCGAACGCGAGCAGGTGGGCCAGCGCGGCATCGTTGACGCGGGCGCGGTACAGCAGTTCGCGGTAAGCGTGGCTCTGCAGCAGCTTCACCACCGGCTCGGATTCCAGCTGCAGTATTTCGTCAATGTTGGGCAGGTGAGGCCGCAGGCGCTCGGCGAAGTCCGCCTTTGCTGTTGAAAGGATGGCTTCGAAGGAAAGCGACTCCACCACTTTGGGTGCTGGCAACGTGGTCAGGTCGATCATGTGGCGGCCCCTGTGGTCTGGGTTGTGCCCAATGGCACGGACAACGCGAGCGGCGCGGGCTCGCGGCCAAAGGCGCCCACGTAGCTGCCGGTGATTTCCAGGGTGATTCGCCCCTTGCGCTCGGGATCGCGGGAAATGGCCATGCGGTCCACTTTCAGGCGTGGTTCCCAGCGCATCAGGGCAGATGCGGCAGCGGCAAAAAAGCGCGTCTGTGTGGCCAGGTTGTCCGGCTTGTCGATCAGCGCTGGCACCAGGCTGCCGTATTCGCGGCGCATGACGCGGCTACCGATGGGCGTAGAAAGAATGTCGCCGATGCTTTGGCGCAGGTGGGCCAGCGGTTCCAGGCGCTGGCCTGTGGTGCGGCTCATCATTGTGGTGCCCCCGTGGTGCTGGGGCCGATGCGCACGCCACCGTGCACATGGCGTACCAAGCTGATGCCTTGGGCCAAGATGTCCACGTTGCTGGTGATTCCATCTGCAGAGATGGTCAGGACCGCACCGCCCACCCGCAGGGTGATGCTGTCCGCCGCCATGGCGATGCTCGATGCGCCCCCCACCTCCAGGGTGATGGCTTCTTCCATGCGGATCGTGTGACGGCCGGCACGGTATTCCGCCCAGTCGCTTTCGCTCCATTGGGTTCTGTCCACGCCCGCGCCGTCGCTGGGTGCGTCCATGCCATCGCTGTAAGCGCCCAACAGGGCCACGCCCTGGGACAGGTCGCCACCAGGCGATAGCACCATGCACTGCTCTCCCACCACTGGCGGCCACCACTTGCTGCCTTTATTGCCGGCCGCGCGGCCCGCAATCCATGGCAACCAGTCGGTGGTGTTGTCGCCCAGCTTTACGCGGCAGCGGGCGGGCGTGGTGTGGCGCACTTCCAGCACCGTACCCATGCGCGCGAGGTTTTCCACGCGGCGCGTGGACTCTTGCGGGCTGTCTTGTTGGGCGGCGTTTTGAGGCATGCAGTCATGGTGCTGCCGCGCGCGCGCGAACGCCAGCGGCTACCGCTGTGGCTGCGCTATTCACGTTTTTTGGTGTCGCCGATCAGCCGCCGAAGTGCGCCAGCAAAGCATCGCGCAGGGCGTTTGCGTCGTCGTCAGTGATACCCAGCAGCTCGCGGGCTGGGTATGTGTACTGCGGACCGCCCGGATTCACAGCGTCGGTTTCTCCGAAGTGGTGCACACGGGCGATGCGCTGGGCGCGGCCCATGAACTCCACCACTGCGGCGCCACCTTGCGCACGGGCTTTCAGGTTCTTTTGCTGCCGCAGCTTGGCAAACATGGGCTGTCGCTGCCTGGCCGCCTGGCGCAGGCGCTCGCGTTTGCTGCGCAGCGCCGGGCCTGGTGGTTTGCGAGGCTCCCACGCCTCGCCTTCGGGGTCGGTCTGTGCGCGCATGCGCTGGCTGTTGGCTGTGCGCAGGCGCCGTGCCATGTCCACCAGCAGGCGTCGCTGCTGGGTGGGCTGCAGCTTGGCCAGCATGTCGGCCGCCCAGGTTTCAAGCGCTGTGAAGTCGGCCATGGGCTACAGCGGAAAGCGCGCCTTTTCAGCCGGCGCGGGAATGTCCCACTCTGCCAGCTTCTTGTCTTGCAGCCACAGTTCCCAGTGTTCTGGCAGGCATTGGCCACCAGGGTGGCATGGTTCCTTGGGGTGCGTGACATTGAAGCGCGTGGGGTGCGCCGTGTCTGGCTTCACGATGGCACGTTCTGTGAGCGGCACGCGGATGCCAATGTCCACGGCGCTGGTGTTCAGATGCTCCACGCTGAACTCCACCCCCCTACGCTGGCTGGTGGGGTTGTCCAGCACGTCTGACTGGTTGACGCGAGCCCAAGCCAGGATCGGCACAAACAGCGCATCTGTGTGCCCTGTGTAGTCCAGCACGGTGATGGCCGCCGTATACCGGTATTCGAACGATAGCCCGGCTGCGAGCGTGGACACCGCGGCGCCATCGGTGGCCATCACGATCAAGCGCTCAGGGTCGCGCTTGAGATCGGGCACAGCTGACTCGATCAGCTTGCGCAGGCTTTGAAGTTTCCACACGGCTGCCTCCTACTGCGCTCGCCCTGCGGCGTCGATCACTGCGCGTGCGTTGTCGTAGGAGCGCTCGCAGGCGAGGCCCCGTGCCCGGGCGTTGTCAGCAACGTGCGCCAGTTCTCCCGCTCTGTCGTCAGCGCGTCGCTGCAGCTCGGCGAGCAGATCGGCGGCGCTGGTGTCTGGCGCGCACTGGCCGGCAGCGGCGCGAGCTTGGGCGGCGGTACGGTGCTGGGCGAGATATTCGGCAAGTTCCCCGCGCAGCCGGTTGCGAGCATCAATAGCGCGATCACGGCCACCAGCAGCAGCATCAATGGCGGCCTGTGCAGTGGTGTCGATCTTGGCGATTTCATCACGGTGATTTCCTTCAAGGTTGCGGAATCGTTCGGCCTGCTCACGGGCGGCGCGTTCGTGTGCGAACCGTTCAGTGGCCAAGGTGGTGGTGGCCGTCAACGCATCTTTCTCGGCGTCTGCCAATCGCATGGTTTGCACCAGCAGCATTGCGCCAAGGCCCAGCGTGGCGGCGATGGCTGTGTATTTCCAGGCGTTGGCGCGTAGGGTGGTCAGCATGGTGGTGCTCCTTTTTTTTCACTGCATGGCCATGCACTTGGCGTGGCGTTGCTGCTGCCGGGACCACACGCCCTTGCAGCCCTGTGGCCCCCAGTTTTCGGGCAGCCTGCAATCGCGGCCTGCCTGAAATCGCCAGGTCAGCAGGGCGTTGCAAGCGCCCACGTAGTCGCCCTGCAGCAGCCAGGTGCGCGGTGACTGCGGCTTGCGCCAGTTCCCTATCCCGAACTGCCCCACCCAGTCCTGGTAAAGGTCGTATTCCCCTTGGTGCAGGTAGACGCCTGGCAGGCTGGCTTTGAACCTGGCTTCTTCTTCGCTGTGCAGGTTGCGGGCCAGCTGCTGGGCGCGCTGGCGCGTTATGGGCGCATCGGACATGCGCACGGGCGTCCCGTCCTCATACCGTGTGCTGCCATGGCCAATGGTCGGCACGTCGCCCGCAGTCGGTATGTATGGGTGGTGCACCACAGTGCCGTCTGCTCGCTTGCTGGTGGGGCCGTCGCCTTCGCTCGCTGTCCAGGTGGCAAAGCCAGCTGCCGACAGCGTGAGCGCGGCAACGGCTATTCGGGCCATGGCCTGCTTTGGCGTCATCGTTTGCCCTCCCTTTTGGGCCAAAGCCAGTCGTACAACCAGAGCACAGCGACTGTCAGGACGATGAAGGGGGAAAGCGCCCACAGCCACCACTTGTTCCAGTTGCCGTCCATCACTCGCCTTTCACGGGTTGGCCGCTGGCGGCCTTGTGCCACCGCCACACCAGCCAGCCGATTTGCAGCAGCAGGTAGATGACCGTAAGCGCGCCCACAGTGTTGTTGATCGTCCAGCCTTGAGCAATTGAGGTGGTCACCACTGCCACAGGCGGCGTGGCCTTGGCTCCCTCGGTCACCACATCCTTGATGATTTCTTTCGACATTCTTAGTCCCACAGGTAAACCATGGCCCGCTCGGGCTCTGGTGCTTTGACCAGGCGCACTGCCTGGCCTTCGGGTAGATCGGCGGCCAGTCTGGCTAAGCCCGGGTTGGCCGCCAGCGTGGCTTCGACATGGCCCGCGGTGCTGCCCAGCTGGCGCCAGGCGAGTCCATCCAGCGTTTCGTGCTGGTGCGCGCGCACCGTCATGCTTTGCATAGTGGGCGCGGTCACAGCAGCTCCGCTATCACGCGCGACTTGCCTTGCAGGTCGGCTACGGCCCAGCGCAGCTGCTGGTGGAAAGTGTCCACACGGATTTCCAGTGCTGCCATCACGCGAGGTTCCTTGCCGGTGCCCTGGGGAAGCGTGTCCATGTCTCGATAGGCTTCTGCCAGCGATGCGCCCACATGGGCATAGATCGCCTTTCGGTACTGGTGCACCTTGGCGCTTTCGCCTGCAAGGCTGGGCGCCAGAACATCTGCGAGCGTGGCGTGGCCGGCCTGTACCTGCTCGGTGCGCCATTGCTGCAACTCACTGTTCACGGCCAGCATGGCATCCACTACGGCGAGTTTCAGGCGGGCGACGGTTACCGTTCCATCCAGGCGGATGTCAGTGCGCAGCGCTTCGCAATCCACATCTGGGAAAAAGCCGTCATTGGCCACCGTTGGTTCGGTGCCCTGCGCAGGTGGATTTGCGGTAGCGAGAAACGACATGGTGCCCCTTGTTGCGGTAGGTGTGAGGTGTGGCGGTGGCCCAGGGCGTGGCAGGGATGCACGGTGTGCGCCTGTCTGCCCTGGGGCCGCCACGGGTGCGGGGTACGCCCGGGTTACAGCGCCTATGCCTTCTCCGCCGTCTTCGGCTTGAGTCGGCGCTCCAGGCGCTCAATGTCTTTTTTCACGCCGGCTCGGGTGTCCAGCTCCATGGCGCGCTGCAACAGGGGCAGGGCTTCCTTGCATGCTTTGATGGTGCGGGTGGCCATGTCCACATCGTGGCTGCCCGTCTTGCCCAGCACCGCCCAGCCCGCGGCCTTGTACAGCTTGCTTTTGGCCTGGTCTGGCGTGTCTGCTTGGTCGGTCAGCGCCATGGCTTTGGCGGCCACCTGCAGTGCATCTGTGCCGCTCAGCTTTCCGGCCAGGATGGCTTCGGCCACTTCGTCTTGCACGATGGTGGGCAAATTACGGTTGTACTGGTCGGGCGGCTTGATGCCACTTTCCAGTGCGTACTCTGCAATTTCCAGCGCTCGGGCGTAGTTGCCCGCGTCGATGTGCCACACCATCACGGTGGCGATCACATCGTCCTGGGTGCCCGGCCTGGCTTGCAGCACGCCGTCTACATAGGCGTCGTACTCGGGCAGCATCGCGCCCTTCGCTTCGATCTTCTTTTCCACGCTGTGCATTTCTTTCAGGCACAGGCGGTGCTGGTGCAACTGCGCCAGCTGGAGTTCGTAGGCGGTGCCCACGGTCTGGCCGTGTGCGTTTTCGGCGTTTTGCTGCTCGGCCTGCTGTGATGCAAGGCTGTGCATGCGGTGCCGTTGGGCTGGTGTCTGTCGCATAGCTGGTGTTCCCCGTGCTTCTTGTGGGTGCCGCGTGGCCGGCTTGCAAATAGCGGCTCCCTTTTTTAGGAGCTGCTATTTGCGGCCAGCTGCTGTGCGTCAGTCCTGCAGCTCGATGTTTTCAATCAGGCAGGCTTTGCCCAGGTCTTCCACAACGAACGCATCGTTGCTGCTCTCGTAAGTCTCGATACGGTCGCGCTTGGGGTTGTCGATCACTGCACGGCGGCGGCTGCCGTCTTGGTAGTAAATGGACAGGTTTTTCAGGCTGGTGATGAGGATGGCATTGGGCTTCATGAAGGGAACGGTGATGCCCTGTTTGCCGCCCAAACGGCGTTGGCTGCGCACGATGTCGGCGGCAAGCATTTCAGTGGGTGCCGTTTGGCCGTCCACCAGGGGGAACAGCTTGTCGTGCATGAGGCCACGGCCCACGATGGCCACCAAGTCGCCGGCCTCGGCGTGCCAGGCGTCCAGCAGCGATTCGGTGGCGTCGTACACCAGGCCGTCCAGCGTCTTGTAGTCACCGGTAGCGCCCACCACCACCTTGCCCGCGATCGCACCGCGGGCCATCACGCGTTCCGGTGCGTTTTCGCGCAGGTACTGCAGCCAGCCCTTGTTCACGTCCTGCAGCAGCGGATTCGTCACCCGGTTGGTGTTCGCCGCCGCGCTGGTGCCGTTGAATCCGATCATGATGCGATCCAGCGCGCACTGCTGTTGGATGGCACGCGACAGGCGCAACTGGAAGTCAGGGAACTTTGCCCACATGTCCAGCGTGGCGTAGCGCACGTGCGTGTCGTAGTTGGTCTGCACGCACTGATAGCCCTGGCCGCCCAGCGATGCGGCATCTCGGGTGCCGCGGTCCGCGCCCGTGGTGTCGGTGCGGCTGGCCACCGGGCCATCTGTGCCGATGCCGATCTTCTGCCCCTGCATTTCGTCCACGGGATAGACCCCGATGGATTGCAAAAACGCGCTGCTCTCCTGAATGCGGCTTTCCAGCTTTTGCTGCACGCTGGGCGCAACGGTGAACATTTGCGCGGCCGACTCCACGCCATTGAGCGTCGCAAGGTGGGCGAGGTAGTCGGAAAAGTTCTTGCGGGTTGGGTTCTTCATGGTCTGTCCCTAAAGGTTCGTTTCTGGTTTGCGGTGTTGGGCGCTGGCGCTTGGGTGATGGCTCAGCAGTCGGCGAGCACGGTGCCTTCATTGCCCGTGGCTTCGGGGCGGGCACCAGTGCCGCCGTCTTGCTTGCTGAGCGTCACGGTCAGTTCGTTGAACTTCTTTTCGAGTGCAGAGAACTCGCCCGCCAGCTTCTCGCGTGCGGCCTTCTCGGCTGCCAGCTCTTTGGACTGGTGTTGAATGGCGGCATCAGCTGCGCCCAGCACTTCCAGCGTTTTGGTAGCGAATGCTTCGGAGGTTTCTGGTGTGTGCTTGGGTGCAGTGATGCCGCTCAAGTTTTTCAGCATGTCGCTGAATTTGGTGATGAGCGTGTTGGCAATGCTCTCTGCATCGCCTTCCAGGCCCAGTTCGGTTTCGACAGCAGCGGAGAACAGTGCGCCGTCGCTGTGCTTCTTGCCCTTGAATGGGCTGGCGTCAGGGTTGCCTGCGGCGAACTTCAGCACCTCGGTGCCCAGGCTTGCCGGGGAGTCGGTCACCGCCAGGCCGGTCAGATAGGCTTCGCCAGACTTCGCAAAGTTCGGGTCCACTTCGATGCTGGTGTAAATCTTCTGCTTGGCTTTGTTCATGGCCACCAGTGCCGGCAGTGCTTCGATCTGCGCGAACAGCGCCAGCTTGCCGTCTTCAACCTTGCGCGCTTCCAGTGCGAGCACGTCGCCCAGCGCGGCGAAAGAGCTTTCCGGCAGCATGCCGCGCATGTGCTCCAGCCACACGCGGGGACCGTACTTTTCACGGTTGAAGTTCTTGGCCATCTGCTCGATCCAGCTGCGCTGAATTTCGCGGCCGTCAGTGGTGGCGCCCTCGGTGGCTACGCGGAAAAACTTGGATGGCATGGTGCGGCTTTCGTGCGGTGAGTTGATCTACCGCCTATGTTCCGCATGCACTGCGCTGGCCGCAATTTGCGCACGCTGTGGCTGCGCGGATCACATTTTTCCGTTGATGCGTTCCGCGCGCGCGCGGCAGACACTGGCAAGCCATGAAGAGCAAAGCCACCGCCCAAACACCTAAGCCAGCGAGGCCAAAGCGTGCGCCGCCCAGTGCCGTGCACAACACGGGCAGCGCGGCACAGAAGGCCATCACCAGCGGTGCAAAAGCAATCTTCAAGGATGTGCAGCCAGCAGGTGAAACCAGCCCGGTGGATGGTGGTGCCGGTGTTCGTCGCGAGGCGCGCGCTTTGTTCTGGATGGGCTGGAAGCTGTCGCACATCGCTGAACACCTGGGCGTGCCACGTGGCACGCTGCATGGCTGGTGCAAGGCTGAAAAGTGGCAGGACACGCCAGCGGCGCAGCGCGTGGAGTACGCGCTTGAAGCGCGGCTGTCTACGTTGATCGCAAAGGATGTGAAGACGGGCGGCGACTTCAAGGAGATCGACCTGTTGGGCCGTCAGCTGGAGCGCCTGGCCCGTATCGGCAAGTACGAACGCACCGGGCGCGAGGCCGATCTGAATCCGGCCATTGAAGCGCGCAATGCTGGGCCTAAGAAGTCACGCGGCAAAAACTACCTGTCAGAGGAACAAGTGGAGCAGCTGAAAAGCGCTTTCCTCGATTCGCTGTTCAAGTACCAGCTCGGCTGGTGGCAGAGCAGCCAGCAGCGTACGCGGGCAATCCTCAAGTCTCGGCAGATTGGCGCGACTTGGTACTTTGCGCGTGAGGCGCTGATTGATGCGCTGGAAACAGGGCGCAATCAGATTTTCTTATCTGCCAGCAAGGCACAGGCCCACATCTTCAAGCAGTACATCTGCGCGTTTGTGCATGAAGTCACTGGCGTGGAGCTGAAAGGCGATCCGATCGTGCTGGCCAACGGCGCGACGCTCTACTTTCTGGGCAGCAACGCACGTACGGCACAGGGCTACCACGGGAACTTCTATTTCGATGAGTTCTTTTGGACGCAGGATTTCGAGCGCCTGAACAAGGTGGCCAGCGGAATGGCCATGCACAAAAAGTGGCGCAAGACCTACTTCAGCACGCCCAGCAGCATCCAACACGCCGCATATGCCCAAGACTGAGGTGGACTTGACCCACGCGCGCCTGGCCGGTGGTTTCACTGGCGAGGATCGCGTGTGGCGCAACATCGTCACGATCATGGACGCGCTTGCTGGTGGCTGTGACCTTTTCGACCTTGAAGAGCTGAAGCTGGAGTATTCCGATGCGGAGTTCGCAAACCTGCTGATGTGCGGGTTTGTAGATGACTCTTTTTCTGTATTCCCTCTCTCCATGCTGCAGGTTTGCATGGTGGACAGCTGGGACCTGTGGACAGACTTCAAGCCGTTCAGCCAGCGGCCCTATGGGTGGCTGCCGGTGTGGGTGGGCTATGACCCGAGCCACACGGGCGACGCCGCAGGCCTGGCGGTGGTGGCGCTGCCCACCAAACCGGGCGGCGCGCTGCGCGTGCTGCACACAGAGCAATTCAAGGGCATGGACTTTGAGGCCCAGACCAAGGCGATCAAGGCCATCACCCAACGCTACAACGTGGTGGGCATGACAGTGGACACCACCGGCATCGGCCAGGGCGTGTATCAGCTGGTGCAAAAGTTCTACCCCGCCGTGCGCGGCCTGAACTACAGCGTGGAGAACAAAACCATGCTGGTGCTGAAGGCGCAACAAGTCATCAATGCTGGGCGGCTGGAGTTTGATGCGGGTAACAAGGAGCTGGCCGCCAGCTTCATGGCCATCAAGCGTGAGATGACCGCCAGCGGGCGCAATGTGACATATGCGGCGGGACGCAGCGAACAAACCGGCCACTCCGATCTGGCGTGGGCAACCATGAACTCGATCAGCCATGAGCCCTTGGAAACAGGTACTGACCTGGCCACACCACAGGGCCAATCCTTCCTTGTAATTTCTGATTGACCATGACAAAAAGAACCCGCCGCGCGCCGGCCCAGGCGCACCACTCCAGCCCGCAACCAGTGGCCCCTACTTTGCACGCCACCGCCCCCGCTCAGTCCTTCACCTTCGACCTGGGCGAGCCTGAGCCAGTGATTGGTGGGCGGTCGGCCCTGCTTGAATACGCGGAGTGTCAGCAATGCGGCGATTGGTACGAACCACCCGTCAGCCTGTCCGCCCTGGCCCGGCTGCTGCGCGTGGGCGCGCACCATGAATCCGCGTTGCGCTTCAAGATCAACGTGCTGGCCAGCACCTTCATCCCTTCTCAGGCCTTGAGCGCGGAAGCGTTCGGCGCCTTTGCCTTGGATTACATGGTGCTGGGCAATGCCTATTTGGAGCGCCGCCGCAACCGGCTTGGCGAGTTGCTGGAGCTGCGCCATGCGCTGGGCAAGTACACCCGGCGCGGCGTTGAACCGGGCCGCTTCTTCTTCGTCACGGACCTGCAAAGCCCACATGAATTTCCGCCCGGCAATGTGTTCCAGCTGCGCGAGCAGGACATTCACCAGGAAATCTATGGCCTGCCGCCGTACCTGGGTGCCCTTCAGTCGGCCATGCTGAATGAATCGGCCACGCTGTTCCGCCGCCGCTACTACAACAACGGCAGCCACGCGGGCTTCATTCTCTACGTCACCGATGCCGCGCAGTCTCAGGGCGATGTGGACAAGATGCGCGAGCAGCTGACCAAGACCAAGGGCGGCGGCAACTTCAAAAACCTTTTCTACTACGCGCCCAACGGAAAGAAGGAAGGCATCCAGCTGATCCCCATCAGCGAGGTGGCCGCCAAGGACGACTTCCTGAACATCAAGAACGCCAGCCGTGACGATGTGCTGGCGGCCCACCGCGTACCGCCGCAGCTGATGGGGATGCTGCCCAACAACGTGGGCGGCTTCGGCGATGTGGAAAAGGCGGCAATGGTGTTCGCCCGCAACGAAATCGCACCGCTGCAAGCGCGCATGGCGCACGCCATCAACACCTGGGCCGCGCACACAGTTTGTAGCTTCATACCCTACAAGCTGGGCGAACCCTAAAACAGTCTTTGCTTCATTTCATTGCATCACGTAACACTTAGCGTAGAGTCGGGAGGCTGAAAGGCCTACCCGATGTTTTCAACGCTAGATGCAGACACAGTCGCCAAAATCCTGGCGCCTGTGCTTACTCTGATTGGCTGGTTTGTCAAAAGCGCGCTGCAGGCACGCCCGAAGCTTGAGGTATTCGTTCTCAGTTCGTCTGACCATCCTCTACAGGGTGTGCCACTGTACGCGAGCAAAGATGAAAAAGCAGAGGCAATTACTGATTTGCGTAGCCATTCGGTGCTGGTGAGAAACACCGGGAAAAGAGCGGCGATGAATGTGCGCATTCAGCACGGCGCCACTCCTCCTAGTGTTCACGTGCTCCCGATTGGCGCGAACGTGACCCGCACAGCCTCGGGGCCAGGCTTTGAGCTGCTGTTTCCAGTCCTGGTGCCTGGAGAGCATGTGCACATCTCTTACCTCTATCGTGCCCCGATGCTTGCCAGACAGATACACGGCCTGGTTAAGTGCGACGAGATGCTGGCAAAGACTTACCAAAACGTCCCCACAGCTCCACCCTCCAAGCCAATGCGTGTCGCGGGGGCGACCCTTGCTCTCATAGGTGCGACCGCAGTTCTATACGCGCTTGTGCGCGCTTACCTTTGGCTGCTGACTACATGAGCTCGTGCATGTTGTCCCGGTCCCCCTCTTAAGCGACGGCAGCTCGCAGGCAGCCACGGCGTCCCGGTCTACCCTGCGGCGCGCAGTCGAGACCCCGCCGCGCCCGCTCGCTTCATGTGTCGGTTTTGTCGGCGGTGCCGTTTGGCCCTTGCGCCAGCACTGGTGCGGCCCCGCGCGACGATCTCTTGCCGGTTTTCGTGTCGGGAATCGTCGGAAAATGGTGGGGGATCAACACACGAATTCACCGCTTGGCAAACAGGCCCAGCGTGCCGCGTATCCGCTTCACCAAGCCCTCCAATTTGTTGGGCCTATAGGTGGGCCTATAGAAGCATCAAAACGCCGTCAAAAGCCCGCCATTCATAGGTTTTCGTCTCTCACAGTCTCCGCCAGCAGCACCCCCCATTGAAAAAGCGCCCCTTCGGGCGCTTTTTCCGTTGCTGTCCACGGTCAGCGACCGCAAACGCTTGCCGCCCGCAGCCGATACATGGCCTTTCAATGCCCGCCAGCCGGCTCGGCCAACGACGCCGGGCCTGGCGAGGTGCCGGCGCCATCAGACTGGTCGTGGTTTGCCGCAGGAAAGCACATCTTCGTCCCATCCCACTGCTGGCCGCACCAGCAGTAGCCGTCGTCGTTGATGATGCAGGTGCCTGTGCCGCAGCAGCGTGCGTCTTCCATGGGGTGCTCCGCTCATGTTGTGGGTTTGCCGTAGGTTAACGGACATGCGGAGCCCTTGAGGGTTGGCGGGGCACTTCAGAAACGCTGCGCCCGAACGCTTTGCGTGCCACCGCACAGCATGCGAGCCCGGACGCCGCGTACGCAAAAAAAAGCCCGCTCAAGGCGGGCTTAACACTTGCATGGTGCAAGCGGGAGGGATGTCGAGGGGTATCGACGAACCAATGGTAAACGGGACATTGGAAGCCCCCTGTAGGACAGGGCCGATCGTTCGCAGGGCCGCGCGCCGGACGAGGGGCCCATAAGGCTTGCCCTCCGGGGGTCATGCCATAAACACCTTGGCGCGGTTGCGTCCCGCGGCTTTCGCCTCGTACATGGCCATGTCCGCCTGACGCAAAAGCAGCAGGATGTCCGTCGCTTCAGCGCCCTCAGCGGGTGGAACCATGGCGATGCCGATGGAGATGCCAACGCGCAACTGGTGGACATCCACCGTGATGGGCTGGCTCACGGCCTCGACCAGGCGCTCGGCCAGGCGCAGGGCGCCCTGGTCGTCGGCCACGCCGCGCTGCAGCAGCGCGAACTCGTCACCGCCCAGGCGGGCCACTCGGTCTTCCTCGCGTGCCATCAGGCGCAGTCGTGATGCCACCTCTGCCAGTACCTGGTCGCCCACGGCGTGACCGAACCGGTCGTTCAAGGGCTTGAAACCATCGAGGTCCATGTAGAGCACGGCCATGCCGCGGCTGTGCCGCCGCACGTCTGCGACTGCAGCGCGCAGTGCCTGCAAAAAAGCCGCACGGTTCAGCAGCGAGGTGAGCGCATCATGATCGGCGACATGGCGGATGCGCTGCTCGGCCGCCCGGCGCGCCGTGACGTCGGTGATGGTGCGCAGCGCACCACCGCCGGCGATGGGGATGGTCTGCACCTCCAGTACCGTGCCGTCGGGCCGGACCCGGTCATACACGTGCAGACGGTCCAGCCCGCCATCTTTTTGCAGCATCGCCTGCACTTCGGGCGGGGACGGCACAAACTCGCCGCGCTCGCTCAGGTAGGCCAGCACCTGTGCAAGCGTGGGGCGTGAGGCCATCAGATCCGGCGACAGGTCCAGGAGCTCCAGCGCACGCCGGTTGTACAGCTCCACCACGCCATCGTGGCTGATCTTGGCGATGCCCTGGTCCATGTGCTCCAGCGTGGCTTCCAGCACGATGGACTTTTCCCGCAGGCGGGCCTCGCTTTCGCGGGCGCTGCGCTCGGCTTCGGCCAGCAGGTATTGCTGGCGCTTGAGCTCCGTGATGTCCACGTGGGCGTAAAACACGGTGCCGTCGGCGGCGCCCTTGGCGATGACGCGACACCAGCGCTCGCGCGGCAGGGGCACCTCAAACGGCGCCCCGGCAAAGCGCATGTTCTCCCTCAGGATGACGGCACCCGCACGGTACTGGTCGTCGTTGTCCGACCCGCCTGCGGCCCAGGCACGGTGGTAGATCTCGTCAAAGGTGAGGCCCGTGGCGCTGACACTGCGGCTGAGGCCATACATCTGCACAAACGGTGCGTTCACCCACTGGATGGTGTGGTCGCTCGCGCAGACCATCAGGCCATCCGGGATGCGGTCGAACAGCTCGCGCCCGGCCAGCCCCGCGGCGGCGGCAGACGCATCGCCGCCCGCGGCGGGCAGGAAACCGATGGCAGCATCCATTTGCTCGGCCCGCCACACCCGCACCCGCCCGCCACCGGCCAGCGGCTGTGACGATGCGTGCAGATGCAGGCCGCGATGCTCGAAGTGATAGGGCCGAAACTGCTGCCGGTGGCGCTCGATGCCGGCCGCGATGTAGCGGTCGATATGGCGGATTTCCTGCGCATCCAGGCGGTGCGTGTAAAAGCGCCGCAGGTTGGCTGCGTACGGCTCGCCGACATGCACCAGCCCTTCATGCTCCGGAAAAAACCGCAGGAAGGTGCCATTCCAGGCCAGCGCACGGTCCTGCGCGTCAAACGCACAGAGGGCAACATCCAGACCGTCCAGTGCATCGCCCAGACTCTGCAGGGGACCGATGGCGAAAGACTGGGGCATGGCGTGCGGCTGCTGCATCGTCGGTGAGGCGCCGCCGGCCACCGGGACGGGCTAGCGCTGCCGAGGGGAAAAGTAAAGCACCATTTTGCCAGCGGCCCCACCTGCCGGCAAAGCAACCGGGCAGCGCACAGGCCAGCTTTCATTTGTTGACGATTCATCGTCTTCGCGCGCAGAGTACGGCGTCGGGGTTACGGTTGGACACCCACGCGCCGCCCGGGTCCGCTATCGTGATGGCACTTGACAGCGCGGGTTGGCTTTACAGCCCCCTCGCCGTCCGCACGACCACCTGGAAGCCAAAGCGCACAAGGAATACAAGGCCATGAGCACACCCTCCAACACCACTGCAAGCGCCGTCGCGCTGGCTGCTGCACTTGCACTGACCGGCTGCGCCGGGTACGGGCAGCCGTCCGCCGCCACGCAGGTGGCGCAAACTCCGGCCGGCCCGACGGCAGCTCCCAGCCCGGCCGACGCGCCTGCGCTGGCAACGCCCTGCAACGCCCAGCCCGCGCAGTTCGCTGTGGGGCAGAGCAGCACTGCCACGGTGCTGGAATCGGCCAGGGTGCGCTCAGGAGCGCAAATGGCCCGCATCCTGCGGCCGGGCCAGATGATCACCAAGGAGTTCAATGCCCAGCGCCTGAACCTGGAGGTGGATGCCACCGGCCGCATCATTGCCGTGCGCTGCGGGTAGCCGTGGCGCGCAGCGCAGGTGCCGGCTATCGGGTCCGCAGCGGCCCGTCCGGGTCCGCCCGGACCATCGCGCTGCCAGGTCAGTCGGCGAGGAACAGTTCCTGCAGGTCGCTCAGGAAGTCAAACCCGCGCTCGGTGGGCTGTACACGGGCCATGTCGCGCTGGATCAGGCCCTTGCGCTCGGCCTCTTCCAGAGCGCGCGCGATGGACGTCAGGGGAAGCCCGGTGCGCGCCGCAAAGTCCTGCAGCGCGAAACCTTCACGCAGGCGCAGGGCATTGAGCATGTATTCAAACGGCAGGTCGCTGCGGCGCACGTCCTCATCCTGCGCCACAGCATGGCCCGCCAGCGCGTTGTCCATGTAGCGGCGCGGGTCGCGAAAGCGCACCTGGCGCACCACGCGGTGTGCAAAGCTCAGCTTGCTGTGCGCACCTGCACCAATGCCCAGGTAGTCGCCAAACTGCCAGTAGTTGGTGTTGTGAAAGCACTGGTGGCCAGATTGCGCATAGGCTGAGATCTCGTAGCGCGCGAGCCCCGCCTGCCCGGTCATTTCAGTAATGCGGTCAAGCATGGCGTAGGCCTGGTCGTCCTCCGGGATCACCGGCGGAAACTTGGCGAAGTACGTATTGGGCTCGATCGTGAGGTGGTAGATCGAGATGTGCGGCGGGTTCAGCGCCAGCGCCGTCTCCATGTCGTCTTCCAGCTCTTGCAGCGTCTGGCCTGGCAGGCCGTACATGATGTCGAGGTTGAAGGTGTCAAACGCCTCCCGTGCCTCGTGCACGGCGGCCAGGGCCTGAGCGCGGTCGTGTACGCGGCCCAGCGCTTTCAGGTGCCGGTCATTAAAGCTCTGCACCCCCACCGACAGCCGCGTCACACCGGCTGCGCGGAAGGCGCGAAACCGGTCCTTCTCGAAGGTGCCCGGGTTGGCCTCCAGCGTGATCTCGCAGTCGGCCTCCAGCCGCAGCCGCGCACGGATGTCACCAATGAGCCGGTCGATCGCGGCGGGTGAAAACAGGCTGGGCGTGCCGCCACCGATGAAGATGCTGTGCACGGTGCGGCCCCAGATGAGCGGAAGCGCGGCTTCCAGGTCGGCCATCAGCGCATCGATGTAGCGCTGCTCAGGGACTGCACCACCGGCATCGCCCCCGCCGGGCGCACCCTCGCCCCGCAACTCGTGCGAGTTGAAGTCGCAGTACGGACACTTCCTGATGCACCAGGGCAGATGCACGTAGAGCGACAGCGGCGGAAGGCTGGTGAGCTGCAGGGTGCCGGCCCGCATGTAGTGCTGGATGTCGCGCACCACGGCGGGCGCTTCGTCGGCGCCTGGCGAGCCCGCAGCGGGAATGATGGGAATGGACATGGGAGAAATGCTGTGTTCAGTGCTTGCGGCCTGATGTCGTCATGGGCTGGATGTGCGTGGCGGCGTGGGCAGGCGCTGCAGGCAAGGGCGGCAGACCCGTCAGGCCAGCCAGCGTTCGCGCAGCAGTGCCAGCATCTGCTGCGCTGCGCGGCCGCGGTGGCTGTGGGCGTTCTTGACCTCGGTGGGCAGTTCGGCAAACGTCTTGCCGAATTCGGGCAGGAACATGATGGGATCGAACCCGAAGCCGTTGCTGCCCTGCCGCTGCCGGGTGATCTCGCCCACCACGCGGCCCACTGCAATGAGCGGCTCGGGGTCTTGCGGGCTGCGCACGGCCACCAGGGTGCTCACCATGGAAGCGCGGCGCTGGTCCACGCCCTGCATCTGCTCCAGCAGCGCCTGCACGTTGGTGTCGTCGCCCTTTTCATAGCCAAACTGCGTGGCGTAGTACGCCGTGTCCACCCCCGGCAGTCCGCCAAATGCGTCGACGCACAGGCCGGCATCATCGGCCAGCGCGGGCAGTCCCGTGTGTGCCGAAGCAAAGCGGGCCTTGGCCAGCGCGTTTTCAACAAAGGTGCGAAACGGCTCCTCGGCCTCGCCCACGCCCAGGTCGGACTGGCGCACCAGTTCCACGCCGAGCGGAGCAAACATGGCCTGCAGTTCGGCCAGCTTGCCGCGATTATTGGATGCCAGAACGATTTTCATGGTCAAAATGGCCTGTAGTCCTAGTACTAATTGCCCTGTTAGCTATGATTTGTATAGCAATCAAGACGGCTGGGCCAGGGCTGCACGCTGCAGCGACACCAGCTCGGCAATGCCCTTTTCCGCAAGGCCCAGCAACTGATCCATCTCGCTGCGCGAAAACGCTGCGCCTTCGGCTGTGCCCTGCACTTCCACGTAGTGACCGGACCCGGTCATCACCACGTTCATGTCGGTGTCGCAGTCCACGTCTTCCACATATTCGAGGTCGAGCACCGGCGTGCCCTGGACGATGCCCACCGAGATGGCCGCCACGGGTTGCAGCAGGGGCGTCTGCGTGATCTTGCCGGCCGCCAGCAGTCCTGCCACGGCATCGTGCGCCGCTACCCACGCCCCGGTGATGGCGGCCGTGCGGGTGCCACCATCGGCCTGGATCACATCGCAGTCCAGCTGGATGGTGCGCTCGCCCAGCAGCTTGAGGTCAAACACGGCGCGCAGCGACCGGCCGATCAGGCGCTGGATTTCCTGCGTGCGTCCGCTTTGCTTGCCGCGGGCGGCTTCACGGTCGCTGCGGGTGTGCGTGGCACGCGGCAGCATGCCGTATTCGGCCGTCACCCAGCCTTCGCCGCTGCCGCGCTTGTGCGGTGGCACGCGCTCTTCCACCGAGGCAGTGCACAGCACCTTGGTGTTGCCAAATTCGATGAGCACCGAGCCTTCGGCATGCATCGTGTAGCGGCGCGTGATGCGTACGGCGCGCAAGGCGTCCAGGGGGCGGTCGGCAGGTCGGGTGCAAGGCACGGAGGTGTTCATGGTGTTCAGAGGCTGAGGGGCCGGGATGGGCAAATACGGATCAGGACGCCCGGGCAGTCCGGAGCCGGACGGCGCGCGCGCATTGGTGGACTGGCGCAGCAGGCCCGTGTCCAGGTCGTCGGGGGGACAGCGCCAGCCGGACTATGGCGATGGCCAGCCAGCGGTGGCCTGCCCAACCGCCCTTCACGCCTTGCGGGCAGCAGAGCGGCGGATGGCTTCGTTGATCTCCGCGATCGACCGCTCGATTGCGGCATCGTCCAGATCATCGACCAGACCATCGAGCGGGCCGGCCTGGATGGTGGATGCAAAGACATCGTCGCTGATGCTGTCGGTGGAGACCCCCTGCGTGGATTCGAACGCGTCGGGCGTTTCCCACTCCAGCGCCACCACGGTCACGTTGTCGCTGCTGTCCCCAGCCACCCGCAGTGCATCCTCGACAAGGTCGGGCACGGCGTGCGAAACGGCATTGCGGGCCAGCTGCCTGGCGATGTCGTCATCGCTGAGCGTGCCCCACAGGCCGTCGGAGCACAGCAGGATGCGGTCGCCCTGCTCCAGGTAGACGGGCCCGGTGATGTCATAGATGGGCTTGGTGGGCGAGCCCAGGCAGGTGAAAAGCACGTTGCGGTTGATGCGGTCCAGACCCGGCGGGGGCGCATTGCGCAGCTCCATGTAGGAATGGTCGCGCGTGCGTGTGAGCAGCTCGCCATCGCGCACCATGTACAGGCGGGAATCACCGCAATGGATCCATGTCGCCGTGCCTGCCTGCAGCACCGCAGCCACCAGGGTGGTCCGCGGTGTGTCGAGCATGCCGCGGTCGGTGGCGTAGCGCAGGATCTGGTGGTGTGCGGCCAGCAGGGCGCTCGACAGGAACTCCTGCACATCCTTGAGCTGGGGCTTGGCAGCGCGCTGGAACAGGGCCGAGATGGTCTGCAGCGCAATCTGCGCGGCGACTTCACCCTCCGGGTGGCCACCCATACCGTCTGCCAGCACAAAGAGACCCGACTCCCGCGTGTAGCAATAACCCATGCGGTCTTCGTTCTTCTCGCGCCCGCCGCGGCGACTGATCTGGAATACGGAGAATTTCATAGCGGCTCACGCCCACAGGCATGCCCCAAAGGCACTGTCAATGAACACATGCCTGGCCCCACCCGATCAGCTTGATGCGGGCTCATCGGGGCTTGGCTCCGATTCCGGTGGCTTCGCCCACCTTCTGCACATTTTTCTTGGTGTCCGACACCAGCGTGTCGAGCTGCAGCCGCATCTTCTCGGCCACGGTGAGCTTGGTGTAACGGCGCTCGCCCTCGCGGCTGAGCTCCTTTTGCAGCGCAAACACCGACTGCGGGCGCGACAGCGGATCGAGCGCCATGCACCATTCGACCACTTCGATCAGGTTGTCGGAATACACGCCGCGCAGCTTGGTGAGCGCGAGCGACAGGCGGTCCTTTTCGACGCGTTGCGGTGCCTCGTTGGGCGGAAAGCCCTGCATGCAGGCATAGATGCAGGCACCGATCGCGTAGATGTCCGTCCAGGGGCCCATCTGCGAATCACGGCGGTACATCTCGGGCGCCGCAAAGCCGGGGGTGTACATCGGGCGAATGAAATTGCCTTCCTTGGACAGCACCTCGCGCGCAGCCCCGAAGTCAATCATGACAGCCTTGTTGTCATCGGTGATGAAAATGTTGGCAGGCTTGATGTCCAGGTGCAGCATCTTGTGCTGGTGCACGATGCGCAGGCCGCGCAACACCTCGTCGAACAGAGAGCGGATCGTGGATTCCCGAAACACCTTTTGCGTCTTCAGGTCGCGCGCGGTGATGATGAAGTCCTGCAGGGTCGCGCCCTCCAGGTAGTTCATCACCATATAAACGGTTTCGTTCTCGCGAAAGAAATTGAGCACGCTCACCACGGAGGCGTGCGAGATCTGAGCGAGGGACCGGCCCTCTTCAAAAAAGCTCTTGAGACCGAGTCGGTACAACGACAGCTTTTCGGATGGCACCTTGGGCAGGAGCTCGCCGGGAGCACGGGTGGCGAGCAAGGAAGGAAGGTATTCCTTGATGGCGACCTGCTGGCCTTCGCTGTCAATCGCCAGATACACCACGCCAAAGCCCCCGGAGGACACCCGGCGAACCACGCGGTATCCACCGATGAGAGTGTCGGGCGGCAGGGGCGCCGGCTTGATTTTTGACATATTTTGCGAAGATGACTCGGCTGTGGGGCGGAACCCGGATAATCGCCGGATCCCAGCTACATCAAAAGTCTAATGCCAGTTTACAGCATGACCGGATACGCCAGCGTACAGCATGGCGCGTCTGCCGCTGGCTCGGAAACCGATGCCCGCGCGCCCGGATCCCGCCGGCTCGGGCTGGAAATCCGCTCGGTCAACAGCCGGTTTCTGGACCTCTCTTTCCGCCTTCCCGACGAACTCCGTGCCATGGAGCCGGCCCTTCGCACCCTGCTGACTGCCCAGCTCAAGCGCGGCAAGGTGGAGGTTCGCGCGGCCCTCGAAAGCGATGACAGCAACGCGCTCCCAGACCCCCCGGCCCGCGTGCTGCAGCGGCTCAACACGTTGCAGGATTCCGTGCGCGCATGGCTGCCCAGCGCAGCACCGCTGTCTGTGGCCGACGCCCTGCGCCTGTGCGCCAACGCCCAGACGGGTACCGAAGACTGGAGCGCCGCCGTGCCCACGCTGGCGAAGGAGGCTCTGGACGCATTGATCTCTGCCCGCGAGCGTGAAGGCAAGCGCCTGGCCATCATGTTGCTTGACCGCGTCAAACAGTTGCGCGCCCTGGCGCAACAGGCCACGCCCATGATTCCCCTGCTGGTCGAGCAGCAGCGGCTGCGTTTCATGGATCGCTGGAAAGAAGCCATGGCCTTGACCGACGGCACCACGCTGCCCGAGGCCGCACGCGACCGTGCGCTGACCGAAGCCACCGCCTTCGCCATCCGCATTGATGTGGCCGAAGAGATCACCCGGCTGGACTCCCACCTCGACGAGATCGAGCGCCTGCTGAAAAAGGGCGGCGAGGTCGGCAAGCGCCTGGACTTTCTGATCCAGGAACTCCACCGCGAGGCCAACACACTGGGCTCCAAGTCGGCAGCGCTGGACCTCACGCGCGTGAGCGTTGACATGAAGGTGCTGATCGAGCAAATGCGCGAGCAGGTGCAGAACATCGAGTAAGCTCACGTTTTGATAGCGAACAGCGCATATTCCATATGGACTATCCCGGAAATCTCATCGTAGTCGCTGCGCCCAGTGGCGCTGGCAAATCCAGCCTTGTGAAGGCCCTGCTTGAACTCGACTCACACGTCCACCTGTCGATCTCGCACACCACGCGCGCTCCGCGAGGCCAGGAAAAGCACGGCAGGGACTACTATTTCGCCTCCCAGTCCGAGTTCGACGCCATGATCGAGGGCGGCGCGTTTGTCGAATGGGCACTGGTCCACGGCAACCGCTACGGCACATCCAAGAAGGCCATCGAGGAGCGCATTGCCCAAGGCTCCGACGTGATCCTGGAGATTGATTTCCAGGGCGCGCTGCAGATTCGCGAGGCCTTTGCCAACGCCATCCTGGTGTTCATCCTTCCGCCAAGCTGGGAAGAACTGCGCTCTCGCCTCGAGCGCCGCGGCGAAGACTCACCAGAAGTGATTGAAGTGCGCCTGAAAAACGCCGCCACCGAGATGGCACAGGTCGCCAAATTCGACTTCGTTATAATCAACGAGTTGTTTGAGCGCGCCCTTTTCGATCTGAAAGCGGTAGTCCACGCCCAGCGACTCAAGTACGCCGCCCAGCGCCGCGCCCGAGCCGACACCTTTCAGTCGCTCAATATCACCTGAATCCCCGGAGTAAGACGATGGCACGCATCACCGTAGAAGACTGTCTGGAAAAAATCCCCAACCGCTTTCAGCTGGTGCTGGCGGCCACGTACCGTGCCCGCATGCTGAGCCAGGGCCATGCCCCTCGCATTGAAAGCCGCAACAAGCCCGCCGTCACGGCCCTGCGCGAAATCGCCGAGGGCAAGGTCGGCCTGGAGATGCTCAAGAAGGTTCCGGGTTGAAGCTTTCCCGGGCAGGCACGCCCTCAAAAATGGCACCGCGCATGCGGTGCTTTTTTTTGCCCAACTTCGGTCAAATTCTCTTGCGCGCTACATTTAGGGTATGAACGCGGTGCTCAATTCACCCTCGGCGACACCGCCGCGCCCCGGCGAATCGCCAGCGCCGGTCAGCGGCAGCCTGTCTGCGGCGGCAGCCGCGGCCAACGCGGCCGCGGCCAGCTTTGCGGCGCTGACGGACAGCCTCGACTATCTGGACGCGGCCAGCATCGAGCAGGTTCGCCAGGCGTACCGCTTTGCCGACGAGGCCCACCTCGGGCAGTTGCGCAGCAGTGGCGAACCCTACATCACACACCCGATTGCCGTGGCAGCGCAATGCGCCACCTGGAAGCTGGACGCACAGGCACTGATGGCTGCACTCCTGCACGATGCCATGGAAGATTGCGGCGTTACCAAAGCGGATCTGATCGACCGCTTTGGACTGCCTGTGGCGGAGCTGGTGGACGGACTGACCAAGCTCGACAAGCTGCAGTTCAACACGCGTGAAGAGAACCAGGCCGAGTCGTTCCGCAAGATGCTGCTGGCCATGGCACGCGACGTCCGCGTGATCCTGATCAAGCTGGCCGACCGCACCCACAACATGCGCACGTTGTCGGACATGCCGCGCGCCAAGTGGGGGCGAATTTCTTCAGAGACGCTCGAAATCTATGCCCCCATTGCCCACCGGCTGGGGCTGAACCAGACCTACCGGGAACTTCAGGATCTCGCTTTTCGGCACCTGCACCCCTGGCGCTACGCCACGCTTTACAAGGCAGTCAACAAATCGCGCAACCGCAGGCGCGATCTGGTCCAGAAGGTACAGGCCGAGGTCGATGCCGCTTTCTCCAGGATCGGCATGAAGGTCCGCCTGGCTGGCCGGGAAAAGACGTTGTATGCCATCTATCAGAAGATGGACCACAAACACCTGAGCTTTGCCCAGGTGACCGATATCTACGGCTTCCGCGTCATCGTTCCCACCGTGACTGACTGCTACACGGCGATGGGGGTGCTTCACCAGATGTACAAGCCCGTGCCGGGCAAGTTCAAGGACCACATCGCCATTGCAAAGCTCAATGGCTACCAGTCATTGCACACAACACTCGTCGGCCCTTCGGGTGTGAACATCGAGTTCCAGATGCGCACCGACGAGATGCATGTGATTGCCGAGGCCGGAGTGGCAGCCCACTGGCTTTACAAGGCCCACGACGCAGATGGTACCTCCGCGGAACGACTGGGTACCAAGTGGCTGCAGTCGCTCCTCGACATCCAGAACGAGACCCGTGACGCAGCCGAGTTTTGGGACCATGTAAAGGTCGATCTTTTCCCCGACGCGGTCTACGTGTTCACACCCAAGAGCCAGATCATGGCATTGCCGCGCGGAGCCACGGTGGTGGACTTCGCCTATGCCATCCACAGCAACGTCGGGGACCGCACCACCGCTGCCAAGATCAATAACGAACAGGTCCCGCTGCGCACAGAACTCAAGAACGGTGATGTGGTGGAAATCATCACCGCGCCGGTCTCGGCACCCAATCCGGCGTGGCTGGGCTTTGTGCGCACCGGGCGGGCACGCTCGAAAATTCGCCATTACCTCAAGACGCTTGCACAGGCCGAGTCTGAAGGCCTGGGGGAAAAGCTGCTGACGCAAGCCATTCGCGCAGAAGGCATGGAACAGCTTCCACCCGTCAATGCCGACACGCAACCGATGTGGGAAAAGCTCCTGCGGTTCACCGGCAACCGCTCGCGCAGCGAGTTGATGACCGACCTGGGCCTGGGCAAACGCATTGCCAGCATCGTGGCGAAAAGGCTGATGGTGTTGATGGCCGAGCATGGTTACCGCCCCAATGCCCTGCTGCTGAGCAGGGAGCGCTACACATCGCACGAAAACGTTTCCCAAGGCGCGGTTACCCTGGATGGCAGCGAAAACGCGTCGGTCCAGTACGCAAGCTGTTGCCGACCTGTACCGGGTGACAGCATCGTCGGCTACCTCGGCCGTGGCGAAGGCCTGGTCGTGCACAACGCCCACTGCGGCGTGGCGAAGCGTCTGCAACACAAGGATAGCGAGCGCTTCATCGCGGTGGACTGGTCAGACGAACCCACACGCATGTTTGAAACAGGCGTTGTGGTAACTGTCAACAACGGAAAAGGTGTGCTGGCGCGGGTGGCTGCGGAGCTTGCCAGCTCGGAGTCAGACATCACCCATGTCGACATGGACGACGAGGTCGCCCTTGACACGATTGACCTGCGCTTCATCGTGGCCGTTCGCGACCAGAACCATCTGGAACTCGCTTTGCGAAACCTTCGCCGTACAACAGCCGTGATTCGCGCCGTGCGGTTGACCCCACAAACCTGAGCCCACCAGAGCGAGCGAAAGCTCTGCACAAATCGCTTCAGCGCTCCTGCTCAAGGGCTCCTTGAGGCGCCGGATATCGGACATCGATCACCTCCAGATGCCTTGTGCCGCCCGGGGTTGGGAGCGCCACCTCATCACCGATGCGAGCCCTGAGCAACGCTCTTGCCACAGGCGCGATCCAGCTGACCTGAGATGCAGCACTGTCGGCCTCATCAATACCCATGATCGTGATCGTGCGCTCCACGTCACCATCTTCCCGGTAGGTCACGGTCGCGCCAAAGAAAATCTGGTCGCTGCCCAGGTGTACGGATGGGTCAACGACCTCCGCGATCTCTAGACGCTTTGTCAGAAACCGGATGCGCCGATCAATCTCACGCAGTCGCTTCTTGCCGTAAAGATAGTCCCCGTTCTCTGATCTGTCCCCGTTGCTCGCGGCCCAGTGCACGATATCCACAATTTTCGGACGCTCTTCGTCGATCAACTGGAGAAGCTCGTCGCGCAACGCACGGTAGCCCAGGGGCGTGATGTAGTTCTTGCCACCCGGGAGCGGAGGCACGATGGGCTCGTCGTCATCATCACTGGATTCCGACTCCTTTGTGAACGCTTTGCTCAAGAAAAGACCTCCAGAGTGGATCGTAACAAGGGCCTCGTCAAAGCTTCCGATCACCGGTATGCGCGCTTCGAGAGGCAAGCCCGAATCTACAGTGTCTGATGCGGGGGACTGCACGGACTGCTCAGCCAGCGAGGGAACCTGGTCACTCACGAGGGCTCGGGAAGCCATGTCGGCAGATCGCCCCCTTGGGAGAGGCAGGTCCTGGCACTAGAGCGGGAGCCGGCAAGGAGTCATGCATGAAGCAGCCATCTCAGCAATGGCGGGACTGCACACCGTAACCGCATTCACGTGCTCCGCCTGAAAGCGGACTGCCTGTGGCGTTGCAGGACAAGGCACATCGACGCGGCCAGAGCCTGGCAAGCCACCAACGTGGCGAGCGGCTGTGCATCGACTCAGAAAAGGAAAAAGCCCTGAGTCTTTTCAGACTCAGGGCTTACCTGTTGGTGCGGCTGGCAGGAATCGAACCCACGACCCCTTGGTTCGTAGCCAAGTACTCTATCCAGCTGAGCTACAGCCGCTAAGCTTTGAATTATAGCATGCTTTTTCGAGGCTTCCCTAAAAAAGCACTTTGTTATCTCGGAGCCTTTAGCTGACTCTTCAACACTGTGCGCCACATTCAAGCAGTTGGCTCAATTCTAACGCCATCCCGAACACGAAAATCCGAAACAGTCGCCAGAACCAAAAATTGCCTGAGATACCCACTGGTAGGGCGTGTTGGACTTGAACCAACGACCAAAGGATTATGAGTCCTCTGCTCTAACCAACTGAGCTAACGCCCCAAGCCGCTGCTCAACGCAGCATCTCTGCAGACAACAAAGCATTGTAGAGCCTTACTTGCGATGGCTCAGCGCGTTGGACACGAGCTTGGACGTGATGTCAACAATCTGGATCATTCGGTCATAAGGCATGCGAGTAGGACCGATCACACCAAGCGTTCCAACCACCGTACCGTCCACCTCGTAGGGAGCGCTGACGATCGAAAGCTCTTCAAACGGCACGACCTGACTTTCCCCTCCGATGTAGATCCGTACCCCCTCCGCCTGGCTGGAGATATCGAGCAAGCGAAGGATCTGGGTTTTTTGCTCGAAGAGATCGAAGGCTCGCCGCAGGTTCCCCATATCACTCGAAAAGTCGCTCACCGCCAGCAGATTGCGCTCTCCGGAGATCACCACGTCACCTTGCTCCTGGGACATGGCCTCGGTCCCGACGTTGACTGCCGCCTGCATCAAGGACGCGATTTCGCCGCGAAGCAGATCGACTTCTGACTTGAGTCGCTCGCGGACCTGCTCCATGGCCATTCCTGCATAGTGCGCATTCAGGAAGTTGGAAGCCTCAATCAATTGGGACTGCGAGTGGTCCACATCGGTAAAGATCACCCTGTTCTGCACATCACCCTCTGGGGAAACAATGATCACCAGAAAACGGCGCTCGGAGAGACGGAGAAACTCGATATGCCGGAAAACGGACGCACGACGAGGCGCCATCACCACGCCGACAAATTGTGAAAGGCTCGAAAGCAGATGGGCCGCGTTGGCAATCACCTTTTGGGGTTGCTCTGGCGCTATCTGAGGGGGACTCAGCCCATCACGCTGCACAGTGAGCATGGTGTCCACGAAAAGCCGATATCCACGGGCTGTCGGAATGCGGCCTGCCGAAGTGTGCGGGCTGGCTATCAGCCCCAACTCCTCAAGATCGGCCATTACGTTGCGAATGGTGGCCGGCGAGAGATCGAGCCCCGATGCACGCGACAGCGTGCGCGACCCAACGGGCTGGCCGTCGGCAATGTAGCGCTCAACCAGCGCTTTCAGCAACAACTTGGCACGGTCATCGAGCATGGAGGAATTTTAAGGTTGTAATGCCCAGTTGGCACTGCGAGCATCCCATGGAGGGATGGTCGGTTCCGCGGTACGCAGGCAAAGGCCTGGCTCGCTCCGCCGTCAGCTCTTACTCAGTTCTTTCCCGGATACGGACGCCCGTCTTCGGCTTAGTGTTGTAATTTATCGATGACAACCAAATTCCGCCATGTTGCCCTGATCGGCAAGTACCAGGCGTCCAGTTCTGGGCTTTCCGGCGACACCGCGTGTCAGGCACTCTCCGGTATTGCCGCTTTCCTCACGGGTCAGGGGTGCACTGTGTCTGTAGAAGCAGGCACGGCTGCGAGCACTGGGCTGACTCAGTATCCGTCGCTTTCCGTCGACGACATCGGCGCGCACTGCGATCTGGGTCTCGTCGTCGGTGGTGATGGCACGATGCTTGGCATTGGTCGGCAGCTGGCAAGGTACGGCACCCCTCTGATCGGCATCAACCAGGGCAGGCTGGGCTTCATCACGGATATCCCGCTGGACGCGTACGAGCACACGCTGACCCCAATGCTGCAAGGAGAATACGAGGAAGATTTGCGCCCCCTCATGCACGCTCGTGTCGTACGGGATGAACGCGTGGTTTTCGAGGCATTGGCCATGAACGATGTCGTGGTCAATCGCGGGGCTACTTCCGGCATGGTGGAGCTTCGGGTCGAGGTCGGCGGCCAGCTGGTGGCGAATCAGCGGGCCGACGGCTTGATCATCGCGTCTCCAACCGGGTCCACGGCCTACGCACTTTCAGCGGGAGGGCCCATGCTGCATCCGTCAATACCGGGATGGGTTCTTGTACCCATTGCCCCGCACACCTTGTCCAACCGCCCGATCGTGCTGGCAGACGCCAATGAAGTGGCGGTGGAGGTGGTCAGCGGACGGGACGTCAGCGCCAACTTCGACATGCAGTCGCTCGCCTCGTTGCTGCACGGCGACCGGATTCTCGTCAAACGGTCGGAACACTGTGTGCGCTTTCTTCATCCGCAGGGCTGGAATTACTTCGCCACCCTGAGAAAAAAACTGCGCTGGAACGAAGGAGGTTCGTGACCATGGGTTTGAGGCGGATCACATTGCGGGATTTCGTTATCGTTCAGTCGCTTGAGCTGGAATTGAACGGCGGCTTCACTGTCCTCACTGGCGAAACCGGAGCAGGCAAATCCATACTCATTGATGCGGTGCAGCTGGTGCTGGGCGCCCGTTCAGACGCTGGAGTCGTACGGGAAGGCGCAACACGGGCAGAAATTGCAGCCGAGTTCGATTGCACTGGCCATGTGCAGCCATGGCTCGAAGAAGCAGGAATTGCCGTCGACGAAACGCTGCTTTTGCGTCGAAGTGTGGATACGCAAGGGAAGAGCCGGGCATGGATCAACGGTACGCCCGCAACCGCTACGCAGCTGCGCGCGTTGGGCGACCTCTTGCTGGACATACATGGGCAGCATGCCTGGCAAAGCCTGACCAAAGCAGAGTCGGTCCGAGGGCTACTGGACGCTTTTGCTGGCGCTGACGCTACCGCCACATCCAAAACGTGGGCGAATTGGCGTGCCGACCAGAAGGCATTGCTTCACGCACGGCAGGCACAGGCCACCTTGCAGCAGGAGCGCGACCGCCTGCAGTGGCAGATTGGGGAGCTCGACAAACTTGCCCCCGCCGAGAACGAATGGGACGACCTGGATTCGCAGCACAAGCGCCTGTCGCACGCCCAGTCGCTGCTGGAAGCTGCTGAAGCCGCGATCCGCGCGCTTGAGGATGAGGAGAGCGGCGCTCTGGCAAGCCTGACCCGCGCGCAAGGCAATCTGCGAGAGCAGGAGTACGTAGAGCCTGACTTTGCGGGTTACGGCGACATTTTGGCGTCCTGCATTGCACAGGCGAGCGATGTCTCGCATTCGCTGCAACTGTATTTGCGCCGCGCTGACAATGATCCTGACCGACTGGCAGAACTGGATGCAAGGCTATCGCTATGGATGTCCATGGCCCGTCGGTACAAACGTCCGCCTGCAGAGTTGCCGTCATTGCTTGCCAACTGGAAAGAAGAACTCCGCAAACTCGATGCAGCGGCCGATCTGGACGTTCTTGAAAAAGCTGAAGCTGCCAGCGCAGCTGCTTACCAGAAAGCTGCGCGGACGCTTTCAATGGTCCGTACGAAGGCGGCGCCCAAGTTGTCCGCGGCTATCACCCAGGCAATGCAAGGATTGGGAATGGCCGGAGGCAAATTCGAGGTGGCGTTGTCCAGGCTGGCGGAGCCGGCGCCGCATGGCACAGATGAAGTGGCGTTTCTGGTGGCAGGCCATCCTGGCATGACACCCAAGCCAATTGGAAAGGTAGCATCGGGGGGCGAGCTTTCGCGAATTTCCCTGGCAATCGCTGTCACCACCTCCCAACTCGGGGTGGCGCCTACGTTGATCTTCGATGAGGTCGATTCAGGCGTCGGCGGAGCGGTGGCGGAAACGGTGGGGCGGCTGATGCAACGACTGGGCATGGATCGCCAGGTGCTCGCCGTCACCCACCTGCCGCAGGTGGCCGCTTGTGCACACCACCACCTGAAGGTTGCCAAAAGCAGCGATGGCCAAGGAACCACCAGCACGGTCCGTCCAGTCACCAATGAAATTCGTGTGAACGAAATCGCCCGGATGCTGGGGGGCGAGCGTTCCACAGAAACCACCATTGCCCACGCGCGCGAGATGCTCACCGACGCGGCACATCCTCAAGGGGTTCACTGACATGGCTCTGGAAATCGTGCTCGTGACCGGCATGTCTGGTTCTGGCAAGTCTGTCGCTCTGCATGCGCTGGAAGACGCCGGCTACTACTGTGTGGACAACCTGCCACCCGAGCTCCTGCCTGCCTTTGTGGCACTCGAGCACAGGCACCACGGGAACCGGTTGGCCATCGCGATGGACGTACGCAGTGCCACTTCCCTCCATCAGGTGCCGCAGGCACTTCAACGCATGCGTAGCCAGGGCATCGCGGTCCAGTCGGTTTTTCTCGATGCCACCATCGATACGCTGGTGCGCAGGTTCTCCGAAACCAGGCGGAGGCATCCCTTATCGCACGATGATCTGCAGCAGGGCCGCCGCGCGCTGGTCCAGATCATCCAGCTCGAGAGAGAATTGCTGGCAGAACTGAGGGAGCAGTCCCACGTCATCGATACCAGCACGATCCGTGCGTCCCAGCTGCAGAGTTACGTCAAGAAGCTCACGACGGTTTCGACAGGCCAGCTCACTCTGGTCTTCCAGTCGTTTGCCTTCAAACGCGGCATCCCGATGGACGCGGATTACGTCTTTGATGTACGGATGCTGCCGAACCCGCACTACGAGCCCGCTTTACGTGAGCTGACCGGGCTGGATGAAGCAGTGCAGCATTTTCTGGGGCAACAGCCAGATGTATTGCTGATGCAGCAGCACATCGAACAGTTCCTTGCGCACTGGCTGGACATGCTCGACCGCAATCACCGCAGCTATGTCACGGTCGCTATCGGCTGCACCGGAGGACAGCACAGATCCGTTTACTTGGTGGAACGCATCGCCGCGGCCTTTGGAGATCGCTGGACTGCACTCAAGCGACACCGTGAACTTGACGGACGATGACAGAGTAAAACTACAGCAGCTCCCGCTGACGCGTGTTGTCGAGCAGCTTGCGAATCGGCGTCGGCAGGCCGACGCCTGACCACTGGGCTTCGCTGAACCACGCCCCATCGGAACCATTGCCGATGGAAAGATCACCACTTACCACGACGGCATGCAGATGCAGGTCGCGATGCGTCAGGATGTGCAGTGACGGAGGAAGCTCCCAGGAGCGCACATCAGCGGCAGAGGCGGCGATCGGGGCAAGGAATTCGTCAAGCTGCTTGCGGTCAGGAAATACCGGAACACAGTGCATGCCAGCCCATATGCCTGAAGGCGGACGGCGCTCCAGCCACACACTCTTCTCAACGCCCAACAGGACCAGAAGCCACCACGACTCAGACCTGCGCAGCAGCTTGCGGGTCTTCACGGGATAACGTTCAGGATTGCACAGAGCAAAGGCAGAACACGTGTCCGCAAGCGGGCAGCGATCACACCTGGGTGCCTTGGGGGTACAGACTGTCGCTCCCAAATCCATCAAGCCCTGCGTGTACCGAGGCATCGCCACAGTGAGATCGGTCGATGGAAGCAGTTCCGTTGCACGCTCCCAGAGCAGTTTCTCGTTCCGACTCACAGCGAGATCACCGTCGAAGGCCAGCAGGCGCGTGAGTACCCGTCGGACGTTGGCGTCCAGGATCGCCGTGCGTTGTGAAAAGCAGAATGCCGCGATGGCGCCCGCTGTCGACCTACCAATACCCGGAAGCGTCATGAGCAGCTCGGCAGTCTGCGGAAATGCGCCTCCATGCTGATCGACAACCGCTTTGGCACACTTGTGAAGATTGCGGGCTCTGCTGTAATAACCCAGTCCGCTCCACAGACCCATCACTTCGTCCTGACCGGCACCGGCAAGTGCCGCCACGTCGGGAAAACGCGCAAGAAACCTCGCGTAGTAGTACAGCACGGTCGCCACCTGGGTTTGCTGCAGCATGATCTCGGAAAGCCATACGCGGTAGGGATCCCGCGTTTTCTGCCACGGCAAATGGTTCCTGCCATGCCGCTCCTGCCAGGCCACCACCTTTGTGGCGACGTCGTCGCCCTTCACAAACGTCATGCGTGAGCAGGAAACTCAGTCGATTGCACGTCTTCCGGAACAACCGGGAGCGTAATCAGCTGGCCGGTCAGCTCTTGCAACCTGCGCTCCAGCAGCAAGAGTTCGCCCTCGCCTGCTTCAATCTCCGAAATCCGCTCCACCAGGCCACTTGCCGCGTGCTGGATACGATCCACCGCTTCAATGCGCCGCGCAAAGCTCTTGCGCCGTTCGCGCAGCTGTGCATCCAGCTGGGCTGTGGCAGATTTGCTCCACAGCTCCAGGTCGTTCGCGGCGGATTCATACACCGTGCGAAGCCGCATTGCCAGGGCGCGGACCAGTCGCTCAGCAAACTCTGGCTGCGCAAGCTTCAGCGCATTCCCAAGACCAAGGTACTGCAGGTGGCTTTGCTCGATCTGGTTCAGATCGTTGGAGAAATGCTCGAGCTGGGGCGCAGGCGGAACCTGCAGGGAAAAACCGAACTCCGCATTGAGCTGCCGGAACGTACCGCCCAGCATCGCCTGGATCTCGGTGCCGGACGCCTGGGCCTTGTCCATGGTGCTCCGCAGCTTGTCAAAGGTATCCAGGTAGATCTGCTTGACACCGAGCTTGAGCCCTTTCTTCTGCAGGGACTGCGCAAGTTCAGCCAGTTCCGCCTTCAGAGCCTTGGCGCCCAACTGCTGGAATACATCGCGCAACAATTTCAGGTGAACCGCGCGAACAGCCTGTATCTTGGCCGTGCTGAGGTCAAACTCGCGCTGTTCCTGCTCGATGCGGTGCCGCATGGATTCGATGACAGAGGCGTTTTTGCCGCGCAAAGAGCGAAGCTCGGCCATCTGATCATCGAGGTCCCGTCGCCTGATATTGATGACCCGGGCTGTTTCGGCTCGCAAACTGGCCACACCATTGGCAACCGCAGCGCGCAAAATCGCCTGACGCCGCCCCATGATTCCTTGGGCAAGGACCTCCTCCAGCACCGGTAAGCCGCTGCTCTCCAGCAGAACATCATCCGCTGTGATCTTGGCCACGAGCCCTTTTTGAGCCGATACCGGAACCACCCGCTCGATGGGCACCCCCAGCATTTCGGCGGACGTGATGCGCTGGCGCTGCATTTGCGCATGCACCTGTTCGGCAGAATTCAGCGTGTCCCAAAGCGTGTCAATCTTGTTCAGGACAACCAGACGCCCATCCATGCTCTCGGGCTCCATGGCCAGGTGTTCGCGCCAAATCGCAAGATCAGAGCGAGTCACACCGGTGTCTGCGCCAAGGATGAAGACGACCGCATGCGCCTGCGGTATCAGGTTGACCGTCAGCTCCGGCTCTGCGCCCACTGCGTTCAGGCCAGGCGTGTCAAGAATGACAAGCCCCTGCTTGAGCAAGGGGTGCGGTATGTTGATGATGGCGTGGCGCCACATCGGCACCTCGACCAGCCCTTGCGCATCAGGCACAGGGTTTTCATCGGTGAGGTCGTCATGCCAGAAGCCCAGTGCGCGCGCGTTGTCCAGTGAAACCTTGCGGACCTCGGCCACTTTCTCCAGCGCTTTCGCAATCTGGTCTGCGTCGGCAACATCCAGAGGGACTTCCTCCCAGCGGTCGCGCTTGGTACGCCATTCGGTAAGGCTCTGCACCTGCAACCGTGTCTCGATCGGCAGCAGACGCAGCGATGGCGCGACGCCAATCTCGTAGCCGAGTTCGGTCGGGCACATGGTGGTCCGCCCTGCACTGGCCGGCATGATGCGGCGCCCGTACCCGGCAAAGAAGATGGCGTTGATCAGTTCCGACTTGCCACGGGAGAACTCGGCGACAAAAGCGACCATGACCTTGTCACTTCGAACCTGGTCTTCAAGCCGCTGCAGGCGCTCCTGCAGTGCCGCATCCATGAGATCATGGGAAGACATCCAGTCAGCCAGCCGCTTGAGCTGCTGGGCGAACTCGCGCCGCCACATGCCATGCTGATCGAACTGTTCGTTGAATGAAGGGCCCACTTTGCTCCCGGAGATCTATGTCATGCCCCAAAAACAGGCACCTCCAAAATATAGCATCGACCGCCCGGAACAAGGGGCAAGCTGGACAAACCACCCTGTCCGGGTTCACGCACGCTGACAGACAGGGCAAAAAAAAGTGCTGCGCTGACCCTGGCGCAACATGCGTATGGGGGCATTGCATGCGTGGCACGGTTCACCTTCCCTGCCGTAGACACGCGTCTGCGTTTGAAAGTGACCAGCAGCGCCATCGGCGCTCGAGAAATCGCGCAGCGTGGTCCCGCCCATCTCTACCGCACGATTCAGCACACTGATGATGGCCTCGTAAAGGCGGCGCACCCGCTCGGCTCCGATCCTCGCGGCAGGGGTGGTCGGACGGATGCCCGCGAGGAAGAGCACTTCAGACGCGTAGATGTTGCCGACACCCACAACCACCCGGCCACTCAGCAAAAGGGTCTTGATGGGCACGCGGCTTGACTTGAGGCCCGCCTGAAACAATGGAAGGAAAAAGGTGTCTGCCAGCGGCTCCATGCCCAGCCCGCCCAGCAGCTTGACCACCACCGCATCCGCCTCGCTCGCGGCATGGACGACCGCTCCGAAACGGCGCGGATCATGCAGGCGCAAGGTTCCCTTGTCCGTCACCATGTCGAAATGGTCATGCACGCCCGCATCGGGCAGCTGATCACTGAAGCGGATGCTGCCCGACATGCCGAGATGGATCAGCAGCATCCCATCGCTCAAGTCCATCAGCAGATATTTTCCGCGGCGGCGCAGGCCGAGGATCTGCTGCCCTGCCAGCGACACCGGATCGCACCCGAGCGGCCAGCGCAGAGGTTTGCCCACGCGGACCGTTTCGATCCGGGCCCCTGCGACGGCTGGCACCAAGCTGCGCCGCGTTACTTCCACTTCTGGCAACTCAGGCATACAAAGACCCACGGATCGCGTTGAAAAGCTTCGATTATTATGGGTCGATGGCGTTACCACACAGCTTTCGGAATGCCGTCCTCGTGACGGCTGCAGCGGTTGCTTCCTACCCCGCACTCGCACAGACAGGGGGCCGCGTCCGCACTCCCGAGCCGCCGCCCCGCGCTGTAGAGAGTTCGGCCCTTGATGCAGAGCTTTTCTACGAAATCTTTCTCGGCGAAGTAAGCAGCCGCTCTGGAGACCCTGGGGCGGGATATGCATTCATGCTGGAAGCCGCGCGGCGCAGCGGAGATGGTCGTCTGTACCAGCGCGCTGCCGACATTGCCTTGCAGTCGCGCTCTGGCGAATACGCCCTCGCTGCCGCCCGCGCGTGGAAAGAAGCACTGCCGGATTCGCGCGAAGCAAACCGATACGTTCTGCAAATCCTTATCGCGCTGAACCGGATCGGCGAAACGCAGGATCTCCTGCGCCAGGAACTCGCTCAGTCACCACCCAAGTCAAGGATGACGCTGCTTGCGGCATTGCCGCAGATGTATGGACGCGCAAGTGACAGGGTGCTGGCCGCGAAAGTCGTCGAGGGAGCACTCTCGAGCGAGCTCTCGCATCCCGCAAACGGACCCGTCGCCTGGACGAGCGTCGGACGGCTACGACTGGCGGCCGGCGACAAGCAGGGTGCCCTGGATGCAGCACGCAAAGCGCAGGGGCTCGACAAAGCGAGCGAAAACGCTGCCCAGCTTGCGCTCGAATTGCTGGATGAAAACGTACTCGATGCCGAGGCGTTGGTTTCGCAGATGCTGGCAAGCCCGAACACACCCGAACTGCACATGGCTTACGCGCGGGTTTTGCTGGGGCTGCAAAGGTACGCCGAAGCCGGCCGGCAGGTCGGGCTGGTCACCCGGAACCATCCGGATGTTCCAGAGGCATGGCTGATACAGGCCACGCTGCAGCTCCAGGAAAACCGCGTCCCCGAAGCCGAGGCCTCTGCCAAGCGCCTGATGGAAACCCTTGCGGGCGTGGCCAATGCAGACATTCGCCAGCGCGGATTGACGCAAGCCTACCTTCTGCAGGCGCAGATTGCCGAGAAGAAAGGGGACTTCGCAGCGGCAGAATCCTGGTTGGGCCGGATCGACAACGTCAGCGAAGTCTTCAGCGCCCAGAGCCGCCGCGCTTCGTTGCTGGCCCGACAGGGCAAGATCGCACAGGCCAGGGAACTGCTGCGCACGCTTCCGGCATCAACCGAACAGGACAGGCGCATGAAGCTCATGGCCGAAGTCCAGCTGCTGCGGGACCTGCGCCTGTACGAAGAGGCATACAAGGTTCAGGTTGAACTGGTGGCCCTCTCCCCCACCGATTCGGAGCTGGTATACGACCAGGCAATGCTGGCAGAGAAAACCGGCAGGGTTGATCTCATGGAGCAATTGCTCAGGCAAGTGATTGCCCGCAAGCCTGACCACCACCACGCCTACAACGCGCTCGGCTATTCCCTTGCCGAGCGCGGCCTGCGGCTTCCGGAAGCCCGGCAACTGATTCTCAAGGCACTCGAGCTTGCGCCCGGCGATCCGTTCATCACGGACAGCCTGGGTTGGGTCGAGTTCCGCATGGGCAACAAGGCTGAGGCCAAACGGCATCTGGAGGCTGCATATGCCAAGCGGCCGGATGCGGAGATCGCGGCACACCTTGGCGAAGTCCTGTGGAGCCTTGGCGACCGGGAAGCAGCTCTGCAGATGTGGAGGGAAGGGCAGCGGCTGGCACCTGACAACGAGGTGCTCAAGGAAACGCTGCAGCGACTGGGGGCGAAGCTTTGACCGGAGCGACCGTCATGCCTCGTGGCGGGTGTGACGTCAAGCCGCCGGCCAACTCTCGCGGCGCCCCAGTGCGCCTTGCCTTCGTCGCGTTGATTGCGATGCTGTCGCTCGTGGTGAGTGGCTGCGCATCAAGAGCTCCAGCAGTCGGTACTGGCGCCGACTTCTGGAGCGGCAGGCTCGCACTGCAGGTGGAGGGGCGGGACGCGCAATCCTTCTCGGCGCTGTTCGAGCTGCGGGGCGATGATCAGCGGGGAGAGCTGGTATTGCTGAGCCCGCTGGGCAACCGGCTGGCGCAGCTGACGTGGACAGATGGGCAGGCGGAACTGGTCAGCAGCGAGGGGCGCAGAAGCTCAAGCTCGCTGGATGCATTGGTCCAAGACGTTGCCGGAACTTCCGTGCCGATCGCTGCGCTGTTCGAGTGGCTCCGGGGACACCCCATGGCAGTCCCGGGGTGGGAAGCCGACCTCTCAGCATCGGCCCAAGGACGCGTGGTAGCCAGGCGTCATTCGCCACCGCCCGCCGCAAGCCTGCGAATTGCACTGACCCGTTAACCATCGCTCAGACCGCATCCGCGGGATGCCTCATTGCAATGCAATCCCTGTACGACGTGCCCGCACCGGCCAAACTCAACCTGTTCCTGCACATCACGGGGCGCAGGCCCGACGGCTACCACCTGCTGCAGTCCGTCTTCATGCTGGTCGATTGGGCCGACACGCTGCACTTCGAGCGCCGCAAAGATGGACTGATCACCCGGGAAGACCTCAGCTGGGCGCTGCCCCAGGACGACCTGACCGTGCGCGCCGCCCAGGCCCTGCGCATGGCAACGGGTTGCGGCGAAGGCGCGCATATCGGCATCCACAAGAACGTGCCCGCGCAGGCAGGAATGGGCGGCGGCTCTTCGGATGCGGCCAGTACCCTGCTCGCGCTCAACCGATTGTGGAATTTGCGACTTGCACTCCCGCAGCTGGAGAAGATCGGGCTGACGCTGGGTGCCGATGTGCCATTTTTTTTACGCGGCCGCAACGCGTGGGTCGAGGGAATTGGTGAGACAATCACGCCGCTTGAGAATGCATGTGCATTGCCGAAGGCGCGGTTTGCAATAGTGAAACCGACTGCCGGACTGGTTACGAAATCGATTTTTTCGCACCCGGATCTAAAACGCGATTCAGATAGTGCTACAATCTTAGGCTTTGCTGCAGCACACTTTGACTTCGGTCGAAACGACCTGCAACCAGTCGCAGAAGCCCTCTGCCCTGAGGTATCGGAAGCCCTGAGCTGGCTCGGTTCTCGTGGGATGCAAGGCAGGATGACTGGTTCTGGAAGTGCGGTGTTTGCGCAAATGCAACATGCAACTGATCTCAGTGGAGCCCCCGAGGGCTGGCAGGTCAGGTCATGTGAAAATCTGGTGATTCATCCTCTGGCAGGGTGGGCAGCAGAGAAAAATTAAGGTTGGTTGCCTTCGGCAATCGACCTGTGTAGGGGAGTCGCCAAGCTGGTTAAGGCACCGGATTTTGATTCCGGCATGCGAAGGTTCGAATCCTTCTTCCCCTGCCAAATTCTTTTCGCACACGGGCTTTTTTTCAGACCTGCTGGGACGCTCATGCAAGCCAACCACCCCGACTTCATGGTTTTCACCGGCAATGCCAATCCTGGCATGGCAGCTGAAATCGCCCAACACCTCGGCACTTCTCTGGGTGCTGCCGACGTGGGTCGCTTCTCTGACGGTGAAGTCACCGTCGAAATCAAGCAAAACGTGCGTGCACGTGACGTTTTCGTGGTGCAGTCCACCTGCGCACCGACCAACGAAAACCTCATGGAACTGCTGATCATGGTTGATGCGCTCAAGCGCGCATCTGCCGAACGCATCAGTGCCGTGATCCCCTACTTCGGCTATGCCCGTCAGGACCGCCGGCCCCGCTCCACACGCGTGCCCATCACCGCCAAGGTGGTGGCCAACATGCTGCAGGCCGTGGGCGTGGCGCGCGTACTGACCATGGACCTGCACGCCGACCAGATCCAGGGCTTCTTCGACATCCCCGTAGACAACATCTACGCCTCGCCTGTGTTGCTGGGCGACCTGCGCCAGAAGAACTACGAAGACCTGATCGTGGTGTCGCCCGACGTGGGCGGCGTGGTGCGGGCCCGTGCGCTGGCCAAGCAGCTCAATTGCGACCTGGCCATCATCGACAAACGCCGCCCGAAGGCCAACGTGTCGGAAGTGATGCACGTCATCGGCGAAATCGAAGGCCGCAACTGCGTGATCATGGACGACATGATCGATACCGCCGGCACACTGGTGAAGGCTGCCGAGGTGCTCAAGGAGCGCGGTGCCAAGAAGGTGTACGCGTATTGCACCCACCCCATTTTTTCCGGTCCCGCCATCGAGCGCATTGCCCAAGGCTCTGCACTCGACGAAGTGGTCGTGACCAACACCATCCCGCTGAGCGACAACGCCCGGGGATGCACCAAGATTCGCCAGCTCTCCGTGGCACCGCTGATCGCCGAGACGATCCAGCGCATTGCCAAGGGTGAGTCGGTGATGAGTCTGTTCTCGGACCAGGACAACCTGTTCTGACACTGCTCCGCAAGGAGCGTGTAGGCCGGGTTGCATGCAGGCCTCCTTCGGGAGGCTTGTCTGTTCGGGAACATCACGCAGGCCTGCAGCCGTTGGGGCACGCAGGCTTTTTTAAATCGGGGTCGGACTGGTCGCGGTCGATCCCATTCAGGAGCCAACTATGAACTTCGTCGCTTTTGAGCGCGCCAAGCAGGGTACGGGTGCGAGCCGCCGTCTGCGCAATTCGGGCAAGACGCCTGGTATCGTGTATGGCGGTTCTGCCGAACCCCAGCTGATCGAGGTGGACCACAACGCACTGTGGCACGCCCTCAAGAAGGAAGCCTTCCACTCCAGCGTGCTGGACATGGAAGTGGCCGGCACCACCAGCAAGGTCCTGCTGCGTGACGTGCAATACCACCCCTACAAGCAACTGGTTCTGCACATCGACTTCCAGCGCGTGGACGAAAAGACCAAGCTGCACATGAAGGTGCCACTGCACTTCTCCGGCGCCGATGAATCGCCCGCCGCGAAGGTGGACAACTGCATGGTCAACCCCGTCGTGAACGAACTCGACGTGACCTGCATGCCTTCGGACCTGCCTGAATTCATCGCCGTGGACCTGTCCACGCTGGAAAAGGGCTCGTCGCTGCACCTCAAGGACATCAAGCTGCCCAAGGGCGTGACGCCCAAGCTGCGCGGTGGCCAGAACAACAACCCCGTGCTGGTGTCCGTCGTGCCTCCAGTCGTGGTCGTCGAAACCCCCGTGGCTGCTCCCGCTGCAGACGCCAAGGGCAAGGGCAAGGGCAAGAAGTAATTTGCGCCCGCAATGCGCTCCGGCACTGCCGGTGTGCAGCCAGCCGGTTCACCACAAGGCGAACCGGCCTTCCCCCGAATCGGCCCACTCTGTGGGCCGTTTTTGTTTGCATATCCGTGTGTTTTCCTGGCGTCGTTTGCGCCAGCGCAGCCATCGCGACCGGCCAATGCCGCCCACGTTGACGAACGGAAGGCCGCACGAGGCAAGACTCCCAAGCAAGGACTCTGGTGACGCCACGCACGCCCTGCTCCACCCAAAGATAATCCGTCCAATGATCAAGCTCTTTGTTGGCCTGGGAAACCCCGGCCCCGATTACGAGGCAACGCGGCACAACGCGGGTTTCTGGTGGATTGATGCGCTGGCGCGCGAACTGAAGACCACGCTGGTGCCAGAGCGCAGCTACCACGGGCTGGTGGCGCGCACCACGGTGCATGGGCAAAGCGTGTGGCTGCTGGAGCCCCAGACCTTCATGAACCTGTCGGGCAAGTCAGTGGCTTCGCTGGCGCGGTTTTTCAAGATCCTGCCGGAAGAGATCCTGGTCGTGCACGACGAGCTGGACATCGAGCCAGGCCAGGTCAAGCTCAAGAAAGGCGGCAGCCACGCGGGCCACAATGGCTTGCGCGACATCCACGGGCAGCTGGGCTCGCCCGACTACTGGCGGCTGCGCATTGGCATCGGGCACCCCGGCGTGAAGAGCGAAGTCGCCAACTGGGTACTGAAGAAGCCGTCACCCGACCAGCGCACCCTGATCGAGGACAGCATCGCGCACTCGCTCAAGGCATGTCCGGCCCTGCTGGCTGGCGAAATGGACAAGGCCACGCTGCTGATTCACACCACCAAGCCGCCAAGGCCCAAGCCGCCGCGGCCAGAAGCTGCCCCGCCTCTGGGCTGATGCATCACGCTGCCTCTCACCGGGCTGGTTGCTGCAAATAGCCTGTCCTATTGCTACCAATTTAATAGCAATACAGGCAAATAAACCGTAGGCTTGTGGCCATTTTGGCCCAAAAATAGTCAAAAACATGGTGCAGGCGCCCTGGAGAGACAGGCATCGCCAGCCACGCTGCCCGCGGGCAGCGATCTTCCCCCTGCTACGCCGAACCCTGCACCTTGGGCTGCAGGCGCTGGAACTTCTGCCACAGCGTCTCGCGGCTTTCCACATGGGCCGGGTTGACGGGGATACACGCCACGGGGCAGACCTGCACGCACTGGGGTTCGTCGAAATGGCCGACGCACTCGGTGCATTTGGCCGGGTTGATCTCATAGATCTCCTGACCGAGATAGATCGCCTCATTGGGGCATTCGGGCTCACAGACATCACAATTGATGCACTCGTCGGTGATCATCAGCGCCATGTCGTTCCTTCGTGCGCCGGCGTGGCGGCGATGGCGGTGCAGGGCAGGGAGGTCCTCATGCCCCGTATTATCTGCCGCGGCATCCGGCATGCCGAATGCCAAACTGGAACACATCACCGCCGGCGGGGTGTTTTCCCGTTATGCTGTGTATACACATTAATTTTCAGCATCCCCCCTCACACCTACCGGCATCCATGGGCTTGTTCTTCCTCAAACGGTTCATTACCTTGGTGGCAACCTTGGTCGGCGCATCCATCGTCGTGTTCCTGGTGCTGGAGATCCTGCCCGGCAACGCGGCGCAGATCCTCATGGGGCCGGATGCCGCGCCTGAAGCCGTCGCCGCGCTGGCGAGCAAGCTGGGGCTGGACCAGCCCGCCGGCCTGCGCTACTGGCAGTGGGTCAGCGGCCTCGTGGTGGGCAACATGGGCGACAGCTACGCCTACAGCTCGCCGGTGGCAGAACTGGTGCTGGAGCGACTGGCCGTCACCGTGCCCCTGGCGCTGATGGCCATGGCCATCACCACCGTGCTGGCGCTGGCAGCGGGCGTGTATGCCGCCTCGCGCCACAACCGGCTGGGCGACGTGGGCGTGATGGGCCTGGCGCAGATCGGCATTGCCATTCCCAACTTCTGGTTTGCCATCCTGTTGATCCTGCTGTTTTCGGTGAAGCTGCAATGGTTTTCGGCAGGGGGCTTTCCTGGCTGGACGGAAGACGCCGGGGGCGGGCCGCTGGTGGCCCTGCAGGCCCTGCTGCTGCCCGCCATTGCGCTGGCCGTGGTGCAGGCTGCCATCCTGGCCCGCATCACGCGGTCAGCCGTGCTGGAAGTGCTGCGCGAGGACTTCGTGCGCACCGCGCGGGCCAAAGGTCTGTCGCAGCGCGCGGCGATGTGGGGCCATGTGCTGCGCAACGCCATGATTCCCGTGGTCACGGTGATGGGCTTGCAGTTTGCCAACCTGCTGGCGGGCACCATCGTGGTGGAAAACGTGTTCTACCTGCCCGGCCTGGGCCGGCTCATCTTCCAGTCCATCTCCAACCGCGACCTGATCGTGGTGCGCAACTGCGTGATGCTGCTGGCTGCTATGGTGGTCATCGTGAATTTTGTGGTGGACATCCTCTACGCGGTGATTGACCCCCGCGTCAAAGCCAACGACATCTGAACACCGCCCGCCACCATTGCCCATGAGCACCCTGCCCTCTTCGCCCGCCGCCGCCGCCCATCCCGCCAGCACCACGGGCCCCGGCTGGCTGCGCCGTGCGGCCAGGCACCGCAGCTTTGTGATCGGTGCGGTGCTGTCGCTGCTGCTGATCCTGGCCGCGGTGCTGTCACTGGTCTGGACACCCTGGTCGCCCTACGAGATGGACCTGGCCGCCAAGCTGCAGCCGCCCAGCGCCCGGCACTGGCTCGGCACCGACCCCTTCGGGCGCGATGTCGCGTCGCTGCTGCTGGTGGGCGCCCGCAACTCGATCCTGGTCGGTGTGATCGCGGTCGGTATTGGCCTGACCATCGGCACGGCCCTGGGGCTGCTGGCGGCAGCCAAGCGCGGCTGGGTCGAAGAGCTCATCATGCGGCTGGCCGACTTCACGTTTGCCTTTCCGGCCATCCTGTCGGCCATCATGCTCACCGCAGTGTTTGGCGCGGGCATCGTCAATTCGATCATCGCGATCGGCATCTTCAACATCCCCACGTTTGCCCGTGTCACCCGGGCCTCGGCCAACGCGGTGTGGTCGCGCGAGTACATCCTGGCGTCGCGAGCGTGCGGCAAGGGCAGCTGGCGCATCACCATCGAGCATGTCCTGCCCAACATCCTGTCGGTGCTCATCGTCCAGGCCACCATCCAGTTCGCCATCGCCATCCTCGCCGAGGCCGCCCTGTCGTACCTGGGCCTGGGCACGCAGCCGCCACAGCCCTCGTGGGGCCGCATGCTGAGTGAAGCGCAGACGCTGATGTTCCAGGCACCGCTGCTGGCGGTGTGGCCCGGCGTGGCGATTGCGCTGGCCGTGCTGGGCCTGAACCTGCTGGGCGACGGGCTGCGGGACCTGCTCGACCCCCGCCTCGCACGCAAGCGCTGACAGCCCCCGCCAGGATGACCACCAGATCCCCACGATGTCTCTCTTAGAAGTCTCCAATCTCCGCATCACCCTGCAGACCCACCGGGGCCCGGCCGATGCCGTACGCGGCGTGAGCTTTTCGCTGGCGCGCGGCGAGACGCTGGGGCTGATCGGCGAGTCGGGCTGCGGCAAGTCGATCACGGCCATGTCGCTGATGGGCCTGCTGCCCGAGAGCGCACAGGTCAGCGGCAGCATCCGTTTTGACGGCCAGGAAATGGTGGGGCTGCCGGACGCTCTCCTGTGCCGCATTCGGGGCAACCGCATCGGCATGGTGTTCCAGGAACCCATGACGGCCCTGAACCCAGTGCACACCATTGGTCAGCAGGTGGCCGAGCCATTGCGGCTGCACCGCGGCATGGGCGCGGCAGCGGCGCGGGCAGAGGCCATTGCCTTGCTCGACCGCGTGGGCATCCCCAGCGCTGCGCAGCGCTTTGATGCCTACCCGCACCAGTTCTCGGGCGGACAGCGCCAGCGCATCACCATTGCCATGGCGCTGGCCTGCGGGCCCGATCTGCTGATTGCCGACGAGCCCACCACGGCGCTCGATGTGACCATCCAGCAGCAGATCCTGGACCTCATCAGCGACCTGGTGGCCGAGCGCAACATGGCACTGATCCTGATCTCGCACGACCTGGGCGTGATCTCGCAGAACGTGGACCGCATGATGGTGATGTACGGCGGCAGCGTGGTCGAAAGCGGCTCTACCGCTTCAGTCTTCTCGGCCATGGCGCACCCGTACACGCGCGGGCTGTTTGCAGCACGCCCGCAACTCGGTGCGGTGCATGCGCCCGGGCAGCGGCCGCGCCTGTCCACCATTGCGGGCACAGTGCCCGAGCTGGTGGACCTGCCCGCCGGCTGCCCCTTTGCCGGGCGCTGCAGCTACACGGCCGACGCCTGCCACCACGAGCGCCCCGAGGCCACGCTGGTCGCATCCGATGCCGATGGCGACCATGTGGTGCGCTGCCTGCGCCGCGAAGCCATTGACGAAGCCATGGCCGCCACCGCAGCGGCTGCAGTGGAGGCCGCGGCATGACCCTCCCGAACTCCCAGGCAACAACGATGCCGCTGCTGCAGGTGACCGATCTGGTGCGCGAATACACCCTGCCCCGCGAGCATGTCTTTCGCCCGCCCGGCAAGGTCCACGCACTCAACGGCGTGAGCTTTTCAGTGTCTGCCGGGCGCAGCATTGGCGTGGTGGGCGAATCGGGCTCGGGCAAGTCCACCCTGGCGCGGCTGGTGATGGCGCTGGATGCGCCCACATCGGGCACCGTGCACCTGCTGGGCCGCAACCTGCACGCCCTGCCGCCGGCAGAGCTGCGCCATGCGCGGCGCGATTTCCAGATGGTGTTCCAGGACCCTTACGGCTCGCTGGACCCGCGACAGACCGTGGAGCGCATCGTGACCGAGCCCCTGCAGGCCCAGGGCGAGGCCAGCCGCGCAGCACAGCACGAACAGGCCGCCCAGGTGCTGTCGCAGGTGGGCCTGCGCACCACCGACCTGGGCAAGTACCCCCACGAATTCTCGGGCGGCCAGCGCCAGCGCATTGCCATCGCGCGCGCGCTCATCACGCGTCCCCGGCTCATCGTGGCGGATGAGCCCGTGAGCGCGCTGGACGTGTCGGTGCAGGCCCAGGTGCTCAACCTGATGCAGGACCTGCAGCAGCAGTTCGGCATCACCTACATGCTCATCAGCCACGACCTTGCGGTGGTCAACCACCTGTGCGATGAGGTGGTGGTGCTGTACCAGGGCCGCATCGTCGAGCGCGGCTCGCCGGCAGAGCTGTTTCGCCATGCACAGCATCCGTACACACAAACGCTGGTGGCGGCCGTACCGCAGGTGCAGCCGGGCCGCGCCCGCGAGCGCCGCGCAGCCATGGCTGCTGCAGCGAAAACCGCATAACCCAAGGGGTACGCGATGGTGTACAAAGCTTTTGCGCACCCGGCACGCCACGGCACCGGGAGCCGATTCTGGTTTTTGTTGTCTGGTTTTTTCTGGAGAGTCCGAACATGCTGAACCGCCGCACCGTCCTTGCCACTGGCGCCATCGCCGTGCCCCTGTCCACCCCGCTTGGCGCCCTGGCGCAGGGCCGCAAAGATGCGGTCACGCTGGCCATGACGCTGGAACCCCCGGGCCTGGACCCGACCGCAGGCGCGGCTTCTGCCATAGCCGAGATCGTCCAGTACAACATCTTCGAGACGCTCACCAAGATCAACGCCGACGGCACCGTGGCACCCCTGCTGGCCGAAAGCTGGGAGGTATCGCCGGACCTCAAGACCTACACCTTCAAGCTGCGCCGCGGCGTGAAGTTTCAGAACGGCGAGCCCTTCAATGCCAACACCGTCAAGTTCGCTTTTGACCGTGCCGGTGGCGAAAAGAGCACCAACAAGGACAAGCGCACCTTTGCCGGCCTGACCACGCAAGTGGTGGACGACTTCACGGTCGTGCTGCTCAACAAGGAGATCGACCCCGACCTGCTGTTCGTGCTGGGCCAGGCCACGTCGATCATCGTCGAGCCCAAGAGCGTGGACACCAATGCCACCAAGCCCGTGGGCACCGGCCCCTACCAGCTGCAGGCCTGGAACAAGGGCTCGTCGGTGGTACTGACCGCGTGGGACGGCTACCGCGATGCCAAGGCCATCAAGATCAAGCGCGCCACCTTCCGGTTCATTGCCGACCCTGCGGCCCAGGTCGCGGCCCTGCTGGCAGGCGACGTGGACGCCTTCCCGCGCGTCACGCCGCGCAGCGTGGCCCAGTTCAAGGCCAACCCCAAGTTCCAGGTGGTGGTGAGCGGCTCGCGCGCCAAGACCATCCTGGCCATGAACAACGCCAAGAAACCGCTGGACGACGTGCGCGTGCGCCGCGCCATTGCAGCCGCCATCGACCGCAAGGCCGTGATCGAAGGCGCGGGCGACGGCTACGGCGCGCCCATCGGCAGCCACTACGTACCCGGCGCTTTCGGCTACGTGGACACCACGGGCATCAACCCGTTCGACATCGAAAAGTCCAAGCGGCTGCTGGCCGAAGCGGGCATCAAGACCCCGCTGGAACTCACGCTCACGCTGCCACCGCCACCCTACGCCCGCCAGGGCGGCGAGGTGATTGCAGCGCAACTGGCCAAGGTCGGCATCATCGCCAAGATCCAGAACGTGGAATGGGCGCAGTGGCTGTCGGGCACGTACGGCAACAAGAACTACGACCTGACCATCATCAGCCACGTGGAGCCGTTTGACCTGGGCAACTTCGCCAAGCCGGACTACTACTGGGGCTACAACTCGCCCAAGTTCAACGACCTGTTCAACCAGATCAAGAACTCGGCCCGCCCCGCTGACCGCGCGCGGCTGCTGGGCGAGGCACAGCGCCTGCTGGCCAACGAGTCCGTGCACGGCTTCCTGTACTCCAACCAGTGGATCACGGTGGCCAACAAGAACCTCAAGGGCCTGTGGAAAGACATGCCCGTGTTCGTGAACGACATCTCCGCGCTCTCCTGGACTTGACGTCCTCCGCGGGCTGCGCCGACGCGTTCGGTGCAGCCCGAGCAGCCTCCTGAACACCCCCGGCAAGACGCTATCAATATAATAGCTACAGGTGCAATTAAAACGTGCACCTGCGGCCTTTTCGACCATAAATCTGCCTCAATGACCGCCCTGCACGACCTGCCCGCCCACGCACTGCTGGCCGCCTACCGCCAGCGCACACTGTCCCCGGTGGAGGTCACGCAGGCCGTGCTGGCCCACATGGAGCGGTGGGAGCCGCACATCCGCGCCACCTACCTGCTGCGCCCCGAGGCCGCACTGGCGCAGGCCCGTGCATCCGAGGCGCGCTGGCTGCGTGGCGAGCCGCAGGGCCTGCTCGACGGCGTGCCAGTCACCATCAAGGACAACATCGCCACCGCAGGCGACCCCACTCCGTTGGGCACAGCCGCTGTCGAGCTGGTGCCCGCTGCCGCTGACGCACCCCCGGCAGCCCGCATGCGCGAGACAGGCGCCGTCATGGTGGCCAAAACCACCATGCCCGACTACGGCATGCTGTCGTCCGGGCTGTCCACCTTCCACCCGCTGTCGCGCAACCCCTGGGACGTGACCAGGGGCCCCGGCGGCTCCAGCGCAGGCGGTGGTGCCGCAGCAGCGGCCGGGTATGGCCCGCTGCACATTGGCACCGACATTGGTGGATCGCTGCGCCTGCCCGCCAGCTGGTGCGGCATCTTCAGCCTGAAGCCCAGCCTGGGCCGCATTCCCATCGACCCGCCTTACACCGGCCGCGCCGCCGGCCCCATGACGCGCACCGTGGCCGACGCCGCGCTGATGATGCAGGTGCTGAGCCAGCCCGACGCGCGCGACAGCATGAGCCTGCCCGCGCAGGACATCGCCTGGGGCGAATTCGATCAGGGCGCCGAGCGCCTGCGCGGCTTGCGCATCGGACTGCTGATGGAAGCCGGCTGCGGCCTGCCAGTGGACCCGGAAGTGAAGGCAGCTGTCGAACACGCCGCCCGCCTGCTGGAAGGCGCGGGCGCCACCATCATCCCCATGCAGCCCTTCATGACGCAGGCCATGCTCGACGGCATGGACCATTTCTGGCGCATGCGCTCGCACATCGACCTGCAGGCCTTGCCCGCCGAGCGGCGCGACAAGGTGCTGCCCTACATCCGTACCTGGGCCGACAGCGCCGCAAGCCTGAGCGGCACCGAGGTCTTCACCGCCAGCCACCAGTTCCACCTGACCCGCGTGGCCACGGTCAAGGCGTGCAGCGCGTTAGACTACGTGATCTCGCCCGTGGCGCCCAACGTGGCCTTCCAGGCCGAGCTGCCATCGCCCACCAACGACCCGCTGCGCCCGCTGGAACACATCGGCTTCACCGTGCCGTACAACATGTCCGAGCAGCCCGCCGCTTCGGTCAACTGCGGCTACACCGCCAGCGGCCTGCCCATCGGCCTTCAGATCGCTGGAGCGCGCTTTGACGACCTGGGCGTGCTGCAGGTGTCGCGCGCGTTCGAGTCGATCCGCGGCCCGCAACACCCCTGGCCACAACCCCCGGCCGCCTAGGTCTGCCGCGCCATTTGCCACAATGGCGATTTACCCACCACAACGCGGCCCAGCGCATGGACATCTTCATCATGGCGATCCTCATCGCCACCGGCACCTTCATGCTCAATGCCAAGGAGCAGCGCAGGCGCGTTGCGCTGCTGGGCAGCCACCTGGCCAACTTCCAGATCGAAAAGCTCATGGAGGCGCTGACCGACGGCTATCTGCGCGCGCTGGGCGAACCCACGGACGAGCGCCGCACGCAGATCTGGAACCTGTTGAGCACCACCGAACTGCAGCTGAGCGAGCAGCTGACCCGGCTCGCAGCCGATTTCTCCAAGGTGGACGAAGTCCGTGCGCGCGTCAGCCGCCTGAGCATCGCGCTGCCCTTTGCCGACACGCTGCTGCCCGGCTTCACGTTCGACATGCGCCGGGCCCTCGCGATCCACGCCCAGGGCGTTGCCAACGTGGTGCAGAACACCGGTCACCTCTCTCCCAAGGACCGGGCCTACATGATGACGGCCGAACTGTTCCTCATGCAGCACACCTGCCACTGGTACTGCAAGTCCAAGACCATTGCCAGCGCCCGGTTGCTGGCGCGGCACAAGACACCCCACGAGCAACTGGTGGCGTCGGTCTCGCCCGCCACACGCAAGGCTTACCTGGCACTCATTCAGGGCGGGTGATGCCCACTCGCTTTCACCACGACAAACCGTTCACACTGAGCCTGTCGAAGCGCTGCGCAAGGCTTCGACCCGCTCAGCCAGAACCGTACAGGTGGGTGCAAGGCGTGTCCGCGTAACTGGCCGCCCACACGCTCCCATGCAATACCGCCCACCAGCCGACAGCCTCGGCAACTCCGTCACGCTGCACGACCCGGCGAGTCTGCCTGCGCTGAACGATTTCATCGAAGGCTTCATTGCCTGCGAGGCCCGCGCGGTCAACGTGCTGAACGCCGCGGCAGACACCAGCCCCATGGTGCAGGCCAGTTGCGCGGCGCTGCACATGTTTGCCGAATCCGCCCAGGGTCCATCCAACGCCCGCCCTTTCACCGAACGTGCGCTGGAGCATGCCCCCCGCGCCACCGATCGCGAGCAGCGCTTTGTAGCCGCCGTGGCAGCGTGGGTGCACGGCGACCTGCCCCGCGCCATTGCGCTGCACGAGGAACAGGCCCGGCTGCACCCGCGCGACCTGGCTTCGCTCAAGCTGGGCCAGTACCACCTGTTCAACCGTGGCGACTCTCCGGGCATGTTGCGCATCGCCCGGCACGCCCTGCCCGCTGCGGCCGACGTCCCCTACCTGCACGGCATGCTCGCCTTTGGCTGGGAGCAATGCCACCGCCTTCAAGAGGCCGAAGCCGCTGCACGCCACGCCATCGCGCTGTGCCGCAAAGAGCCATGGGCCCACCACGCGCTCGCCCACGTCATGCTGACCCAGGGTCGTATTGCAGAAGGCACCAACTTCATGGCCAGCATGAGCGACACCTGGACGGGCCTGAACTCGTTCATGGTCACGCACAACTGGTGGCACCAGGCACTGTTTCTGCTGGAACAAGACCGGCATGCCGAGGTGCTGGCGCTCTACGACCAGCAGGTGTGGGGCGTGGTCAAGGAATACACGCAGGACCAGATCAACGCCGTGTCACTGCTCGCCCGACTCGAGCTGGCAGGCGTGGATGTGGGTCACCGCTGGGCCGACGTGGCCGACCACCTGGCCCCGCGCCTGGCCGACCATGTGCTGCCGTTTCTGGACCTGCAATACCTCTACGGCCTGGCCCGTGCCGGGCGCATGCAGGCCGCGCGCACGCTGCAAAACAACATCGCAACCCACGCCGCCACCCGCACCGAGGCGCATGAGCGCACCGTATGGCAACAAGTGTGTGTGCCTGCCGCCCACGGCCTGCTGGCGCATGCGCAGGGCGACTGGGCGACGGCGGTGGAAAAACTGGGCGTGGCCCTGCCCCGACTGGTGGAGATTGGCGGCAGCCATGCGCAGCGGGATCTGTTTCACCAGATCTGGCTGGATGCGCTGCAGCGCAATGGGCAGTGGACGGCGGTGCAAAACGTGTTGCAGCCGATGGTGAATGGGCAGCCGGAATCGGCGCGGCTGGCGCGGCAGGTATGTGCCGTGAACGCTGCCCTCGGATTGCCCGCTTGATACAACACCACCCGTGAACCGGGTGGGTGCGCGCGCAGTGCGTCAGCGCACGAGCAGTTTTTTCTGGTCGTACACCGGTTGCGCGGGCAGGTCGGCAAGGTGCCGCACGTCGGCCCAATCCAGCACCTCCACCGTTGCAGCATCCACGCGCACGCGGTTGAACCCTGCATTGGGAATGTCGCTCTGGCGCGGCCCATCGAGCCCTGTGCCGCGTGCCGTGCGCCAGATCATGTCGAGCACCCCGCCGTGGGTGACCACCATCACCGTCTGGCCTGCATGCTGCAGGGCGATGCGGCGCACCGCGTCCATCACGCGGGCGTGGAACTGGCGGGTGGTCTCGCCGCCGGGCATGCCGTAGTCGGCCTCAAAGCGCAGCCACTTCTCCCATGCGTCGGCATGTTGCTCCTTGATGTCATCCACCCGCATGCCGTCCACCACGCCAAAGCTCTGCTCGCGCAGGTTGCTGTCGGTCAGGGTGTCGATGGTGGCCTGCGGGAACAGCACTTCCAGGCTGGGCTGCGCCGTCTGGCGGGTGCGCACCAGGTCACTGCAGACCAGATGGTGAACCGTAGGCTGGTCTGCCGCCAGCCGCTCGGCCAGGCGGCGGGCCTGCTCGTGGCCGGTGGCATTGAGGGGCACATCAACATGGCCCTGAAAGCGCAGCTCGCGGTTCCAGTCGGTTTCGCCGTGACGGATGAGGATGAGTTCTGTCATCTACCCATTATCGAATGTATGCACATGATTGCAAGCCTTTTGCTTTTTAGCGCTTGTACAGAAAGCGCTTGTAGCTATGATTTTGATAACAAAAGGCTGTCCACTGCCCGCCGGGCTGCGCGTTACCGCGTGGGCACGATGAGCACCTTGCGGCGCGGTTGGCAGCCAGGGCCTTCGTACGCGGCGCTGTCCTGCTCCCAACCCGGGCCAGGCGAGGTTTGTGCACACACGCGCTGACCATCGACCAGGCTGCGCCAGTAGTACCAGGGGGCAGGCGCTGCAGCCACGGCAAATGCCAGCCCCCAGCCCGCCAGGGCGATCGCGGTAGCGGCCACCCTGCCCCGGGCCGCCCACGGGCTGCCCCTGCGGCGTGGCGCGGGCCCTGTCATGGCGGGAGGCAAGCGCATCCGTGCGATGACGCTCATTCGATCACTTGCGGCCAAACGGCAAGTCGGCGGCCTTGCCGTTGAGCACCACCTTGCCGTCTTCCATGCGCACCGCGCTGGTCAGGTGGGCGGCTTCCTGCTTGATGTAGCCCTGCGCCTCGGCCATGTCCACCAGGGCGTTGATGTCTTCGGGCTTGGGGGCCTGCTGGCCTGCGGCCTGGGCCAGGCGCGGCAGCCAGGCCTTGGGCAGGCGCATGCTGGCGTGCACCGCGCTGCTATTGAGCAGCGCCGGGCCCCAGGCTCCCTCTGCGATCTGGGTTGCATCGGGCACGCGCTTGAGCTCGGCGCCGTATTCCAGCTCGCCCTGCTCGCCATCCACCTTGGCCAACAGCTTCATGGCATAAGCGGGCAAGGCCGCCACGAACTTGGGCACGGCGTCCATCAGCGAGGCGATCCAGGGAGCTTCCACCGCCGCCACTGCTGTGGACGGATCCGTCTTGTAGGCGTCGAGCAGCGCTTTTTGCACCAGCTTCACGGCTTCGACATCGATGCGGCTCACGGTTTCGTTCAGCTCCAGCGATTCCAGCGCCACGGGGCCGACGCTGCCCTTGCCCTGCATGGTGGTCACCCAGCCCAGATGCGCGCCGTTACGTGCGATGGTGACGCCGTATGACAGGTCCCGGAGAGCCACCATAGGCTCGGGCGCGGCAGGTGCCACACCCGGTGCTGCACCGGCTGCCCGGGTGATCGCCAGCTTGCCAATGGTGCCCTTGCCACTGCCGGGTGCCAGCAGCCACAGCCCGTCTTCCAGCTGCACTTTGAACTCGCCCTTCATGCCCTGCAGCGCAAAGGCAAGGCGCTGCGCAGGTGCCGCCGCGGGTCTATCGTCGTCTTCGCTCTTGTCGGCCAAGTCCATCGTGAACTCGGGCCAGTCAAAGTCACCGTGCACACGGCTGGCGCCCGCATTGACCTTCATCCGGTAGGCCAGTGATTGCCAGCGCACCAGTTCTTCGCCCTCGCCGACCTCGCCAGCCGGCAACGCCAGCGCGAAGTCGTGGCTGCCGGTGAGGTGGCGCACTGTGGTGAGGGTAGGCGCGCTGACCTTGGCAAACGTTTTACGCACAGGGTCGTCGGCGCCCTCTACGGCGATGAGGCGCGTTTCGACGACGGCAGCCGCAGGGCGCCAGCCTGCCAGCGGGCCATGGCGCACGGTGTTCTCGACCGTGAAGCGGATGGCCGGCTGCGCGGCCGCAGTCGCCGTGGCACCACTCGCATCCTGTTCATCTTCAGAGGCCGGGGGCGTCCATTGCAGCACCAGCTTGCCCTGCGATGACCAGAAGCCTTTGGTGTACTGCTGCGACACCAGAACCTCCGGTCCCAGCAGCTTGCCCATGTCGTTCATGGCCTCCTGGTAACTGCTGCGCGCGCGCTCGCCCATGTACCAGGTCGCCGCACCATACCCGGCGACCAGCACCACTGCTGCGGTGCCCCAAACTGTCTTTTTATTCATTGCTGCCTGTCGTTATTGCGCTTCACCCTCCCTCCCACGGAAGAGCGCTGGCGAGGATAGCCGCGGGGCGAGTGGTTTGGTGTTGCAACCGGCACCCATGTTTCTCTCTGTTGCACTTTGTCCGGGGTAGAAAGCTTGCCTGCTTTCTGCGGGATGCCTCAGTAACGCCGTGGCTACTTCAGCGCGCAAGAGGGCTGCAACCATGCGTGCACAGGCGGGGACTCCATGGCCAATGCGGCCCTTCCCACCCATGGGCTCAAGCGCTGACGATCCAGCCTTCCAGCGGGTCCAGCGTCGCAGGCAGGCCATAGAGGGCATCCGCGCCGTCCGCATGCCGCTGCTGGCCCCAGGCGGCCTGCAGCAGGCATAACACGGCATCCAGCGTGTCACCGCTCGCGTCATCGACCAGCGCATCGCGCTGGGCGTGGCTGAGCTTGAGGCGCAAGCCGAGCCGCGTGCTGCCCAGCTCCAGCGCATTCACAAGGTCCTTGCGGGCGATAAGCCGGTCGGGCGTCTGCTTGGCGGTGTCGTCGCTCTTGTAGCTGCGCCGCGCCAGCACTTCACGCGCCAGCAAGCCGGGGTAGGCCTCCAGCGCTACGCGGCGTTCGTCGCCCGCGTGCAGGCCGGGGATGTGCACCCCGGCATCCAGCAGCAGCGGCAGCCCGGCATGCAGCATGTAGGCCACGGGTGGGTTCACCCATTTCATGGACGGGCTGGAGCCCGCAGGCCCGTCGGTGGCCCGGTGGGCAAACTTGCCGCCTGCAGGGCGCGCGTCGCAAAAGGCTGCGAACTGGTCGCGGATCTGCGCGCGGCTCAGGCTGCGGTAGTGCTGCATGCAGGCGAGCCATTCGGTGGGCCACCCCAGCGTCTGCACCAGCTCACGCGGCAGGCCAAAAGGCAGATCGAACCCTCCCACCCAGTCACCCGGCTGCGCCAGCCACTGGGAAAAGGCTGCCAGCGTCTCCAGCCGCACCAGCGCTGTCAGCTGCACGCGTGCGCCCTGGCGCTGGCCCAGCGCCAGCACGATGGGCTTGCGACGCGTGGGGCTGCTGGAGAAATCGCAGCCAACCAAGGCTGCGGATGGTGATGAAGACGATGTGCTGACCATGGCCGCAATGTTGCCCGTGATTGCTTCAGCCCAGTGCCAGCGCGGTCACCCCGGCGGCAATGCACACGGCACCCAGAATGCGCGCAAGCCGGTCGCCCTCGCCCAGCAGGTGCCCGCCGATCAATGCGGCAAACAGCATCGATACCTCCCGCGCTGGTGCCACATGCGACAGCGGCGCCTGCTGCATGGCGTACAGCACCAGCACGTAGGCCACGGGGCTGACCACTGCCACCAACAGCGCAAAACGCCACTGGGCCAGCCACAGCGTGCGGGCGGTGGGCAGGTCGCGCAGCACTACGGGCGCGAGCAGCGCCACGCGCACGAAGTTGCCCATGTAGTCGACGAGGATGGGCGACATCAAAAGGAACTTGACCGCGTAGCCATCCACCACCGTGTAGCTGGCAATGAACGCACCGGTCAGCAGTCCGTAGGCAATGCCCTTGTACACCCGCTGGCGGGCAGCAGGGTCGTGCGCCGCCCGCAGCAGCCCGGGGCCACCGGCAATGAGGAACACGCCGCCCACCACGCCCACAATGCCCAAGGCCCCCAGCGCCGAGATCTGCTCGCCCAGCAGCGTGATGGCCACCAGCGACGACAGCAGTGGCCCCGAGCCCCGCGCCAGCGGGTACACCACCGTGAGGTCGGCCACACGGTAGCCACGCAGCAGGATGACGAAGTAGCCCACATGCAGCAGCCCGCTGGCGACCACAAAGCCCCACTCCACCACACCCCACAGCGGCACGGCATCGCGCCCCAGCCACCAGCCCAGCGGCGCCCAGAACAGCATCATCAGCACCGAAGTGAAGAACGCAAACCGCGCATCGCCCCCAGCCTTCTTGGCGGCAATGTTCCAGCAGGCATGGATGAGCCCGGCCAGGATGACGAGTGCGAAGGCGGTGGGGGTCACTGGCTAACAAAGACGAGCGGCTGGAATGCAAAAAGAGAGTTTATCGATTCAAGTACTGCGACCCGCCCACACCGGCTGGAATTGGCGCGGCCCAGGCTAGCGGCCACCGTGCAAGGGCCGCCCCGCCACACCGGTGGCGTCCCCCTGCCCGCTTCGCGCAGCGATGCGAGAGCGGGGGGAAGGCGCGCAGCGACTCAGGGGGGTGTCCCTGCTTATGCCCTGCCGATGATGGAGGCCGTGGCCATCAGCTCTTCGAGCAGCGCAAAAGACACCTTGCCCGAGACCGAATACGGGTCCAGTTCGGGGCGCTCGGAATACTTGAGCAGGATCGAGTGGTTGATCTTGGACAGATTGACCTGACCCATGGTCCAGCCCGCAAAGCGGCGCTCGGAGATCTCTTCGTAATGCAGGAGCTCCACGGCCTTGTGGCGCTTGTCCTGCTGGATATGACCATAAAGCTCGCTCACCGCAGAGCGCCCCCCTTCAATGGCCTGCAGGAACACGCCGCCGCCGTAGCAGAGCACGCCGGTGATGCCGCTGCTGGGGTTGTGCTGGCGCGACTGGGACAGGATGGCTTCAATCGCTTCTGGCGATGTGTCCACCGCGCGGCTGGCATAAAGCAGGCGTACGAGCATGGTCAGTTCTTTCGGGGAATGAGGGACAGGAATTCTCGGCGCAGGGCACTGTCCTTGAGGAACACGCCGCGCATCACGGAGTTGATCATCTTGCTGTCCATGTCGCGCACACCGCGCCAGGACATGCAGAAGTGGCTGGCTTCCATCACGATGGCCAAGCCATCGGGCTGGGTCTTTTCCATGATGAGGTCGGCCAGTTGCACCACGGCTTCTTCCTGGATCTGGGGGCGGCCCATGATCCAGTCGACCAGGCGCGCGTACTTGGACAGGCCGATCACGTTGGTGTGCTCGTTGGGCATCACGCCAATCCAGATCTTGCCGATGACGGGACAGAAATGGTGGCTGCAGGCGCTGCGCACCGTGAGCGGGCCCACGATCATGAGCTCGTTGAGGTGCTCGGCGTTCGGGAATTCGGTGATGGGTGGCTGCTCGACGTAGCGGCCCTTGAAGACCTCGTTGAGGTACATCTTGGCCACGCGGCGCGCGGTGTTGTTGGTGTTGTGGTCGCCTTCGGTGTTGATGACCAGGCTGTCGAGCACGCCCTGCATCTTCGATTCGACCTCATCGAGCAGTTTCTCCAGCTCGCCGGGCTGGATGAATTCGGAAATGTTGTCGTTGGCGTGGAACCGTTTGCGCGCCGCGGCAAGGCGCTCGCGGATCTTGACGGAGACGGGTGTGCCTTCGTCATCCATGGAGGTGGGCATCATGTTGGCGGCAGTAGGGCTGGTCATGGGAACAATCGTAACAGTGAATCGTCAACCCTGAATTCCAAAGGATTCTGGCGTCATGCGCTTGATTCATATGCACCAGTAGCTATTATTTGTATAGCAACATATTGCGCTGCGCGATGACAGGCTGCGGACGGTAGCCGATACACCCGGATACCTGCCTGCGCCCGCGCCGGTCAGTAGCGGCGCCCCGTCGCCCACAGGGCGAGCCGCATCAGCCCGAACGCCACCCGGTCAAGCACACGCTGGCGCAGCGGGCGACCGGCATAGCGCGCCGGGTCCATGCGATGGCCAGCGTGCTCCATGGCATGCACCAGCCGCTGGCGCAGGTCCACGGCAAAGGCCGCATCCTCGACCACCACGTTGGCCTCGCGCGCAAGCAGCATGCTCAGCGGATCGAGGTTGGACGAGCCCACCGTGGCCCAGGGGCGGTCGCCCAGCGCATCGATCACGGCGACCTTGGCATGCAGGAAGCTCGGGGCGTACTCGTGAATCTCCACGCCTGCGTCCAGCAGCGCACCGTACACCGGGCGGGCCGCGTGGTACTGCATGAAGTACTCATAGCGCCCCTGCAGCAGCAGGCGCACCCGCACCCCGCGCCGCGCCGCCATCACCAGCGCGCGGCGCAGGCGCCCGCCAGGCAGGAAGTACGCATTGGCAATGATGACCTCATGCCGCGCAGCGCCAATCGCGCGCAGGTAGGCCTTCTCGATGCGGCTGCGGTTATGCACGTTATCGCGCAGCACCAGGGCTGCACGCACGGGCGAAGAGGATGCCGCATCGGCCTGCCGGGCTGCATGCTTGGCAGCGGCTGCGGCGCGCAGTGACCCCAGCGCAGCGGGCAGGCGGCGCTGGCGGGCCTCGCGCACGGCCTGCATGCGCCACCACAGCTGCTCCATGGTGTCGCTGGCAGTCTGCACCAGGCTGCCGGTGGCCTGCACCGCAAAGTCGAACCGCGGTGCCTCCAGCGCGCCGTGGTTCGGGTCATGAAAATCGTCCAGCACGTTGATGCCACCGCAAAACAGCAGGCAGTTATCGACCACGCACAGCTTGCGGTGCAGGCGGCGCCAGCGGTAGGGCAGCAGCAGGCCCAACCGGCCCGGTGGCGAGTACACCCGGTAATGCACGCCCGCAGCTGCAAACGCATCTGCCCACAGCGGGGGCAGCGCCCCGGTTCCCACGCCATCGACGATGAGGTGCACGCGCACGCCCCGCTGCGCTGCGCGCATGAGGGCCTGTGCCACGGCGGCACCGCTACCGGTGAAATCAAAGATGTAGGTCTCGAACTGGATGTCGGACAGCGCTGCATCCATGGCGGCGATCAGGGCCGGGAAGAGTTCCTCGGTACCCTGCAGCAGACGTACCTGGTGGTCCGCCACCAGTCCGGCACCCGGCAACCCGGCAGGCTGGCGGCGCCTCACGGACCGGCTCCGCTGCCGCCCGGGAAGCGCCGCAGCGCCACCACGGCCCGTGCCTCTTGGCACGCGGGCGCAGAAGCCAGCCCAGTCGGCAAAGACAGCATCACAGCCTGAACTCGGCAATCAGCGGCAGGTGGTCGGACATGCGCCACCAGATTCGGCCGCGCGGGACATCCAGCGACAGCGGGGTGAGGCCCCGCACGTACACGTGGTCCAGCTGCGCCAGTGGCAGCCGCGCCGGAAACGTGAAAGCGCGCGGCGCATCAAATTCGTACAGCGCAAGGCCGCCCAGCATCTTTCGCAGCTGCTGCCCCCAGTCATTGAAATCGCCCGCCACAATCAGCGGAGCCTGGGGTGGCACCTCGCGGTCGATGAAGCGCTGCAGTCGCTCCACCTGGCGAACCCGGCTTCCGGGAATCAGCCCCAGATGCACCACGATGACATGAATGCGCCGCCCGTGGACATCGACCTCCACATGCAGCAGGCCCCGCTGTTCAAAACGGTGGTCGGAGATGTCTTCGTGCTGGTGCCCCATCACAGGCCAGCGCGACAGAAGGGCATTGCCGTGTTCGCCGTGCTTGGTAATGGCGTTGGTCCGGTATACCGCCTCATAACCCTCGGGGGCGAGGTACTCGGCCTGGGGCAGCTCTGGCCAGCGCTGGAAGTACAGCTGCTCGCGCCGGTGCAGCTTGCGCACCTCCTGCAGGCACACGATGTCGGCGTCGAGCTGCTCCACCGCCAGGCCCAGGTTGTGGATCTCCAGCCGTCGCACGGGTCCCAGCCCCTGCACGCCTTTGTGGATGTTGTAGGTGGCAACCCGCAAGATGTCGTCGTTCTGCATGGGCGAATTGTGTCGCATGCGCCCCACGCAGCACGGGCAAACCCCTCGCCGAAAGCCGTACGGCCGCCGCTACACTGACGGGCTCGAACCCTGGCCGCCCTCCAACCGCGCACGCCCAACCTCATGGCCACAGAGAAAGCTCCCGCCGCTGCACAGCCCTTGCAGGCCCTGATCGTCGACAGCAATGCGACGTCACGCAGCATTCTGGTCGGCCAGTTGCGCGAGTACGGGGTGAGCCGCATCGTCCAGTGCAGCCGGGTGCAGGATGCCCGCAGCAGGCTGGAGCACACGGTGTTCGACTACGTGCTCTGTGAGCAGTACTTCGGCGAGAGCGGTTACTCCGGCCAGACGCTGCTGGACGATCTGCGCCGTGCGCAGCTGCTGCCGTTTTCGACCGTGTTCTTCATGGTGACGGCCGAGGCTTCGTATGCCGCAGTGGCGGAAGCAGCCGAATCGGCCCTGGATGGCTACCTCCTGAAGCCTTTCACGCCCAGTGCGCTGTTTGAACGGCTGAGCCTTGCCCGGCTGCGCAAGATCCACCTCAAGCCCATCTTCGACGCCATCGAAGCGGAAGAATTCGAGCGGGCCGCCGGCCTGTGCGTGGAGCGGTTTGAAACCCGCCAGCCCTACTGGCTGTACGCCGCTCGCATCGGCTCGGAGCTGCTGCTGCGCCTGGGCCGGCACGACGAGGCCCGCAAGCTGTTTGAGGCCGTGATTGCCGCGCGTGCCCTACCCTGGGCCAAGCTGGGCGTAGCGCGCGCCCAGATCGAATCCGGCCAGGCCGCACGCGCGGTGACCACGTTGCAGGGCCTGATTGGCGAGGACGCATCGTTTGCCGATGCCTACGACGTGCTCGGGCGGGCCCAGGTTGAGCTGGGCAACTTCGCGCAGGCCATCGAGACGTATCGCACCGCCAGCGGCCTCACGCCGGACTCGGTGGTCCGGCTGCAGAAGCTGGGGATGATGTCGTACTACATGGGCGACCGTGCGAACGCCACCAAGGTCCTGTCGCGCGCCGTGATCCTGGGCATTGACTCCAAGCTGTTTGACTTCCAGTCGCTGGTATTGCTCACGTTTGCGTACTTTGCCGAGAACGACCGCAAGGGGATCGAGCGGTGCATGGCCGACTTTGGCCGCATCATGGAGCGCCACCATTCCAGTGCCCGGGTGCAGCGCTTTGCCACCGTGGCCAACACGCTGCAGCTGATACAGCAACGGCAGTTTTCACAGGCCGTAGAGGCCGTGCGCAACATGGCGCGCGAGATCGGTGCGGCAAGCTTCGACTTCGAAGCCGCCTGCAACCTGGCCAGCCTGCTGGCCGTGCTCGCCGTCACTTCGATCGAGCTGTCTGAAGGCGAAGCCTGGGTGCGCACGTTGGGCATGCGCTACGCCAATACCCGCGGACTGACCGAGTTGCTGGCCAACGCCTGCAACGGACACCCCCCATACAGCGACATCGTGCGCGAGTCGCTGCTTCACATCAACAAGTCGGCCGAGCTGGCCATGGCCAAGAGCCTTGCGGGCGACCCCACCGGCGCCGTGGAACAGCTGCTACGCGAAGCCGACAAGACCCTGAACTCCAAGCTGGTGGACATGTCGCAGCAGGTGCTGCTGCGCCAGCACGCCCGCATCCCGACTGCCGACACCCTGCAGGGAACGATTGATGCCCTGCGCAAGCGCATGGGCACCGCGCCCACCCGCGCCATCCTGGGGCAGGACAGCGAGCGGACTCCGGGAGGTGTGGCGCTGCGCGTGCGCACCGCCACAGACGACGCCCCCCGGCGACCGACTTCGTCCGCCGACGCCACGGCAGAAGACGACAGCGACCTGGACACAGCTCCGGATGCCGCAGAGGAAAAAGATCCGGCAGCCTTTTTGCGACTGCGTCCGTTGCCCTGACTACCGGTTTGCTGGTGCCTGGATGCGGCACCGCCAGAGACATCGCGCATGTGCAGGCAGACCGCACAGGGCCCAAACGGCTCGGCGTTTTCTCAAGTTGCGCACGGGGTGAGGGCCGTGGTGAGCGGCCAAGGTTCACCCGGGCGTGTCAGGGTCCGCAGGGTGCTGCACAGACGATCCTGTTGCACCACCAAGATAGCGCGGCAACAGAAGGCAAGCCTCCGCGTTGGATGCCGAAAAGCACCGGTCCGCCGCATCCCGCCAGGGCAGCCAGCAAAAGTCGTCATGCTCGCGCGGGTTGAGCACCACGGGTGTCCCAGGCGGCACGCGCAGGCCGAACACGCGTTCACGGTTTCGCGCCACACCAGGCGCATAGCGATGCAACCACTGGGGCCAGATGTCGTAGTGGTTCTCCAGGAACCAGTCGGTCAGCTCGCAGCCTGGCCCCCGTGCATCAATACCCGTTTCCTCGGCCACCTCGCGGACAGCCGTTGCCTCAAACGGCTCATCCCCGTGGTCCTTGCTGCCGGTGACCGATTGCCAGTGTCCATCACCGCCCGTGCGGCGGATCAGCAACACATCCAGGGCCGCCGTGTGAATCACGACCAGCGCAGATTCGGGTAACTTGAACGGGCGACCGCCTGGGCCACTATCCGCTGGATGTGTTACCGGAGGTGGTGTGGGGGTGCCCATGGCGCTTCGGGAGCGAGGGGTGCAAACAGTACGGAGTGCGCTCAGGTGCCGCTGCCGCGCCCGGCCTGCGATGCCGCCGACGCCGGCGACGTACGGATGGACGGCACCGGTGGCGGCAGCTCCCTGGCCTGCAGCGCACGGGCCTGGACCACCAGCTGGTTGTGCGCATCAAGAAAGGCTGCGGCAATCACCTTGCCTTCGTTCGTGTTACTCCAGCCTGCACCTGCAGCGCCACCCAGTTTGCCAAACACCAGCCCGCCCACGCCGAGGTCGGTGGTGCGGGCAGAGCCCGTGGCCGCTGCCACCTGCTCGGTCGTTTCGTTGTCGGACAGAAGGAGTGCCGTCTGCGCCTCCTTGAACTTGACCTGTTCCACCAGGCCTGCCAGCCCGGCGATGTCGCGCAGCACGGGAATCATCGCAATCACGCCCGCCAGCCCGCGCCCGGCATCCTGCTCGCTGAAAGTCAGGCTCGGTGTGAGCGTGTACTGGGCCTCGTAGCCGCGGCCCTTCTGCACGGTGGATTTTTCCTTGCGCAGTACACCCGCCTCCTTGAGCTCCTGCTCACGTACCGTGCCTTGCAGGCCGGCTGCGCGGTCCACCACCCGAAAGCAGCCGCTTTGCTGCGCCAGCAGCTTGACCAGCGGGACCGGCGACGCGGGCAGGTTGTACCCGCTGCCCATGGCATAGCCGTGGGGGTTTTCGGCCAGTGCCAGCGTGGCCACAGGGGCATCACAACGCACCAGTTCGCGCGCGCCGTTCTGTGCGCCCTGCGGACCGGCGGAGCCGGTGACGACGGAGCCGCCCTGCCCCAGCTCGGTCTTCTTTTCGCCGCAGCCGGATACCGCCAGCAGCATCAACACCAGTGCGATGGGTCCGCCAACACGAAAACGCAACAAGTCCTGCATCCACATCACTCCCGTTGATGCCACCCACAGCGCAACGGTGCGCGGACGGCCATGAAAAAAGGCGGCACGGACACTGAGACCGGGCCGCCTGGGGCGAAACAGGGCCGTAGCGGCAGCAGGCAGCAGCCTGCAGCGGCCACGGGGGATATCAGCCTGCGGCCTTCACGCCATCGGGGTTGCGCAGGCGGATGTGCAGCTCGCGCAGCTGCTTTTCGTCCACGGAGCTTGGCGCCTGCGTCAGCAGGTCCTGGGCACGCTGTGTCTTGGGGAAAGCGATCACGTCACGGATCGACTCGGCACCGGTCATCAGAGTGATCAGGCGATCCAGGCCGAAGGCCAGTCCACCATGCGGAGGCGCGCCGTACTGCAGCGCATCCAGCAGGTAACCAAACTTGGCCTTGGCATCTTCAGGATTGATCTTGAGCGCGGTGAAAACCTTGCTTTGCACGTCTGCACGGTGGATACGCACGGAGCCACCGCCCAGCTCCCAGCCGTTGAGCACCATGTCATAGGCCTTGGCAAGGCACTTGCCCGGATCGGTGTCCATCAGGTCCTCATGGCCATCCTTGGGGCTGGTGAACGGGTGGTGCACGGCAGTCCAGCGGTCTTCTTCCTCGTCGTGCTCGAACATGGGGAAGTCCACCACCCACAGCGGCGCCCAGCGGTTTTCGAACAGGCCGTTCTTCTTGCCGAACTCGCTATGGCCAATCTTGAGGCGCAGCGCGCCAATGGCGTCGTTGACGATCTTTTCCTTGTCGGCACCAAAGAACAGCAGGTCACCATCCTGCGCACCCGAGCGCTTGAGCACTTCGGCCAGCGCAGCGTCGTGAATGTTCTTGACGATGGGCGACTGCAGACCATCGCGGCCCTTGGCCAGTTCGTTGACGCGGATGTAGGCCAGTCCCTTGGCACCGTAGATCTTGACGAACTCGGTGTAGGCATCGATCTCGCCGCGGCTGATGCCGCCGCCTTCGACCGATCCGCCCGGCACGCGCAGGGCCACCACGCGGCCACCCTTCATGTTGGCAGCGCCCGAGAACACCTTGAAATCCACGTCCTTCATCACGTCAGTCAGCTCGGTAAATTCGAGCTTCACGCGCAGGTCGGGCTTGTCGGAGCCGAAGCGGTGCGCGGCTTCCTGGTAGGTCATGATGGGGAATTCGCCCAGATCCACACCCAGCTGGGTCTGGAACACCTCCGCGATCATTCGCTGGAAAATGGCCCGGATTTCCTCTTCGCCCAGGAACGAGGTTTCGCAGTCAATCTGCGTGAACTCGGGCTGGCGGTCGGCACGCAGGTCTTCGTCGCGGAAGCACTTGGTGATCTGGTAGTAGCGGTCGTAGCCCGCCACCATCAGCATCTGCTTGTACAGCTGGGGCGACTGGGGCAGGGCAAAGAAGTGGCCGTCGTGCACGCGGCTGGGCACGAGGTAGTCGCGTGCGCCTTCGGGCGTGCTCTTGCCCAGCATGGGCGTTTCGATATCGATGAAGCCTTCCTTGTCCAGGAAGTTACGCACCTGGATGGACGTCTTGTAGCGCAGCATCATGTTGCGCTGCATGTGCGGGCGGCGCAGGTCCATCACGCGGTGCGTGAGGCGCGTTGTTTCCGACAGGTTCTCGTCGTCCATCTGGAACGGAGGCGTGACGGAGGGGTTGAGCACATTCAGTTCGTGGCACAGAACCTCGATCTTGCCGCTCTTGAGGTTGTCGTTGGTCGTGCCCTCGGGGCGGGCGCGCACCAGGCCCTTGACCTGCACGCAGAACTCGTTGCGCACGTCTTCGGCCACCTTGAACATCTCGGCACGGTCAGGGTCGCACACCACCTGCACGTAGCCTTCGCGGTCGCGCAGGTCGATGAAGATCACACCGCCGTGATCGCGGCGACGGTTCACCCAGCCAGAGAGGGTAACGGTTTGGCCCAGGAGGGCTTCGGTCACAAGACCGCAGTAGTGGGAACGCATGGCCATGGGAAGTTTCCGGCGCCGCTGTGGCGCATTGGGGAGGAAGCGGGTTACTTGGAAGACACGTGGGTGGGGTCGGCCGGAGCCACCACACCCATGGAGACGATGTACTTGAGGGCGGAATCAACGGTCATGTCGAGCTCGACACAGTCGCTTTTACGCACCATCACAAAATATCCACCGGTGGGATTGGGCGTCGTGGGCACGTACACGCTGACGAACTCATCGCGCAGATACGCTGCCACCTCGCCATTCGGAGCGCCCGTGACAAAGGCCACCGTCCAGACACCCTCGCGCGGCCACTGCACCAGCACGGCCTTGCGAAACGCGTTGCCGCTTTCCGAGAACAGCGTGTCGGACACCTGCTTCACGCTCGAATAGATGGAGCGCACCACCGGGATGCGGTGCACCACGGCGTCTCCCCACTGCACAAGCTTGCGGCCCGCAAAGTTGCTCGCCACCGCGCCAACCACCAGCAGGATCACCAGCGTGAGCACGACCCCGAAGCCCGCCACGTGAAAGCCGATGAGGCGGTCCGGGTGCCAAGCCAGGGGAAGGATCTGGAGGGTCTGGTCGAGGGTGGTGACGATCCAGTTAAGCACCCAGGCGGTGATAACCCCGGGCACGATCACCAGAAGGCCGGTCAACAGCCATTTGCGCAAGGCGGACATGGAAACGGCTTCAGTTCGTCGTGATAGTGGAAGAAGTGCCGCCAGCGCTTGCTGTGCTTGCGCTAGACGCTTCTTTTTTAGGAGCTTCTGTAGTGCTTGCAGCTGCGCCGGAGTCGGGCTTGGCATCCGACTTTGCGTCGGTAGCCGGCGCCGCTGTGCCACCGCTTCCACCCCGGAAATCCGTCACATACCAGCCCGAGCCCTTGAGCTGGAAGCCGGCCGCAGTGACCTGCTTGGAAAAAGCCACGGCACCGCAGGCAGGGCATACGGTGAGCGGTGCGTCGGAGATTTTTTGCAGCACATCCTTGGCATGGCCGCAGGAGCCGCATTTGTAGGCGTAAATAGGCATGTCAGCGTATGGAGGGAAAGTGCAAAACCCTCAATTATAGGCGGCATGCCCATCCGCAAGCCCCGCCAGGGCGGGGCCCCGTATCAGGCGGGCGCGCTGCCTTCGTAGTGCGTGACGTGGCCCTTGTGGTCAGGAATCCACTGCGGCGCTAGCGAGCCACCCACCATCCCCACCAGCGCGGCCAGCAGGCCTGCCAGTTGCTGGGGGAACGCCTCGGACAACATGGGGCTGGCAACGAAAAGCAGCCACACCCCAAGGCCCATGGCCACTGCAAGCAAGGCCCCCTGGGTTGTGGCACGCTTCCAGTACAGGCCGAACACCAGCGGCACGAAGGCTCCCACCAGCGGAACCTGGTATGCCCCGGATACCAGGTCATAGATGGACGTGCCCTGCATGGTGATGGCATAGGTCAGCACGCAGGCCGTGAACACCAGCACCGAGATCCGCATGGCCTTGAGGGTCTGCGCATCGGTCATGCCAGGGCGCAGGTTGTGAAGGATGTTTTCCACAAATGTGGTGGCAGGAGCCAGCAGGGTGGCCGACGCAGTGGACATGATCGCTGACAGCAGCGCGCCGAAGAAGGCAACCTGCAGGATCAGGGGCATGCGCTCCATCACCAGCGTGGGTAGCACCTTCTGAGGATCGTCCTTGAGCAGCGCCTGGGTTGCCTCGGGCATGACCAGCAGGGCGGCCGTCACGATGAACATGGGTACAAACGCGAACAACAGGTAGAGAGAACCGCCGATGATGGGTCCCGTGCGTGCGGTTTCTGCGCTGTTGGACGACATGACCCGCTGGAACACGTCCTGCTGCGGGATGGAGCCCAGCATCATGGTGATGGCAGCGGCAAAGAAAAATGTCCACTCCTTGAGACCGCCAGTGGGAAAGAACTGAAACTTGCCCTCGCGCGCCGCGTAGTCAATGACCTTGCCGGCACCGCCTGCCAGGTCGGCCGCGAACCACGCCACCGCGACCAGCCCGATCGTGATGACGATCATCTGCACGAAATCCGTCATGGCCACCGACCACATACCGCCATAGAGCGTGTAGATCAGCACCACGGCCGTGCCGATCACCATGCCCATCGTGATGGATACGGCCCCCTGCGTCAGCAGGTTGAAGACAAGTCCCAGGGCCGTGATCTGAGCGGCCACCCAGCCCAGATAGCTGCAAAGAATGACAGCAGAGCAGATCACCTCGATCACACGGCCATAGCGTTGACGGTAGTAGTCGCCCAGCGTGATGAGGTTCTTGCGGTAGAGCTTGTAGGCGAAGAAGACGCCCACAAGGATCAGGCACATGGAGGCACCAAAGGGGTCCTCCACCACGGCCCCAAGGCCGCCTTCGACAAACTTGGCTGAGACGCCCAGCACGGTCTCCGATCCGAACCATGTGGCAAACGTGGTGGCGATCACCACGGCCAGCGGCAGGCTGCGGCCCGCCACCGCATAGTCGGCCGTATTGTGGACGCGCCGCGCGGCGTAGAGCCCCACGGCAATCGATATCAGCAAGTACACAACGATGAATGTCAACAGCATGGTGCCGCTCCGAAAATCCAAGGGTGTTGCAAGAAAAGCATGCACGCAGCGCCAGACACGGCCTCAGGGTCCGGCGTTCAGCGCGCAGCGGAGCCAGGCACAAGCCGGGCTTCACGATTCCAGCGCACGGCAGGGTCAGCGGCATCGAAGCGCAGCACGCATGCAGTGCCACGTGACTGGCCGTCAGCCCTCCCATGTCTCCAGAACCTGCAAGCCCGGGACACGCAACCAGCCCCTGCCGCAAAAACGTAACAATTAGCGCAGCGGATTATGAATGCAACTTCCGGACCACGGGCGCAAGCCCGTTCCCGGCCAGGCATAAATCCTGTGGTGCCAGGCCCACACGTGTGGCGGGTGGCAAGCACGCCTGTCAAGGGGTCCGTCTGCAACCTCAGAAGATGCGCAGCCGGACAAAGAACTGCATCACCAGCAGGCCCAGCACGAAGCCGACGCCACCATAGATGATGGCCTGCAGGAGACGGTTTGTCCGGTGCTGGGCCTCCAGCAACTCACGCACCACCTGGTGCTGGCCGTCCACCGGCCGCCGCTGGCGTAGCGCGTCGTAGAGCAGGCGTGGCAACTCGGGGATGAGCTTGGCGTAATGCGGAGCCTCGGCACGCAGTTCGCGCCACATGCGCTGCGGCCCCATCTGCTCGAGCATCCACTTCTCCAGAAACGGCTTGGCCGTGCTCCACAGGTCCAGCTCGGGATCGAGCTCGCGGCCTAGTCCTTCGATGTTGAGCAGGGTTTTCTGGAGCAGCACCAGCTGGGGCTGGATCTCGACATGAAAGCGCCGCGAGGTCTGGAACAGGCGCATGAGCACAAGCCCCAGGGATATCTCCTTGAGCGGCCGGTCGAAGTAGGGCTCGCACACCGCGCGAATGGCGGACTCCAGGTCGTTCACCCGGGTATTGGGCGGAACCCAGCCGCTTTCGATGTGCAGCTCGGCCACCCGCTTGTAGTCGCGCCGGAAAAAAGCCACGAAGTTCTGGGCCAGGTATTCCTTGTCCGACTCGGTGAGCGTGCCCACGATGCCGAAATCGAGCGAGATGTAGCGCCCGAACGTGGCAGGCTCCAGGCTTACCTGGATGTTGCCAGGGTGCATGTCGGCGTGGAAAAAGCCATCGCGAAACACCTGCGTGAAGAAGATCGTGACGCCGTCGCGTGCCAGCTTGGGGATGTCCACCCCTGCCGCGCGCAGGCGGTCGATCTGGCTGATGGGCACGCCGGTCATGCGCTGCATCACCATCACTTCGGGGTGGCAGAAGTCCCAGAATATCTCCGGGATCAGCACCAGGTCCAGGCCCTGCATGTTGCGGCGCAGCTGCGCGGCATTGGCCGCCTCGCGCACCAGGTCCAGCTCGTCGTGCAGGTAGTTGTCGAACTCGGCCACCACCTCGCGCGGCTTCAGGCGCTTGCCGTCGGCCGACAGGCTTTCAACCCAGCCCGCCATCAAGCGCATCAGACCCAGATCCTTTTCGATCACCGGCAGCATGCCGGGGCGCAGCACCTTGACCGCCACCTCTCGCTCCACGCCATCCCGGTCGCGCAGCGTGGCGAAATGCACCTGCGCAATCGACGCACTGGCGACCGGCTTGCGGTCAAAAGTCAGGAAGACCTCATCGACCGGCCGCCGGAAGGCCCGCTCGATGGTGGCAATGGCGACTTCGGCCGGAAAAGGCGGCACGCGGTCCTGCAACAGCGCCAGCTCGTCGGCCACGTCGGCGGGCAGCAGGTCACGGCGGGTGGACAGCACCTGCCCGAACTTCACGAAGATGGGGCCCAGGCTCTCCAGCGCCTGGCGCAACCGCTGGCCACGGGGTGCATCCAGGTTGCGCCCGACCGACAGCACACGCGAGAGCAGACGCAGCCAGGGCTTCTGGAAACTGTCCAGCAGCAGGCCGTCGAGGCCATACCGGAACACCACCCAGAGGATGGTGAAACCCCGCAGCAGGCGCTTCATGCGCCAGCCCGGTCAGAGTCGCCCGGGGGCGCAATGGACGCAGAGGGCACGGAAAGCGCACCCGGGGCCGCCGGGAAGCCACCGGCCACAGGCGATGCCGGTGCTGCAGGCGCGGGCTGGGCCGAAGGGGTGGCCGAGGCCGCAGAAGCCATGCGCGATCCCACGAACTGCCTGAGCGCCTGGGCCACACGCCCGGCCACCTGTGCCACGGTATGTGCGGGTGCGTCGCCGATCACGCGGGCCAGGTCTTCCTCGACATCCCAGCGCACATGGTCCACCAGCCAGTTGATCTCGGCGGCAAGCTGCACGTCACCTTCGATGCGGATGGCGGGCTTGTCTCCCCGCAGGGCCGTCTGCGCCAGCGACAAGGGGGAGGTCTCGGTGACCTCCAGCCGCAAATCAGGCAGCGCCCCTTCGGGTGCCAGGTTCAACAGACCGGCCGGGGTAACCACCAGCGCCATCGAATAGGCGCGCCACTGCACGCGGGCCGTGCGCCCTTTCTGACGCACCAGGCGCTCCATGGCCTCAGCTTCCTGCATGAGCACATGATTGAGGAACAGCACGATCCGTTGCTGCGCCTCATGCACCAGCCACTGCGGCGGCTGGGGCCCGGCGGCCAGACGCTCGAAAAGGCCATCCAGAAAAGAAAATGGGGACTGTGGTGTTGCCATAGTCCCCGATTATTCCCTGAACCCGGCTCTCACCGGGCAGAAGCATCCCCTGCTTATTGCAGGGCTTGCACGCCGGCCACCAGCCAGCCAGCGCCGCCCGACTTGGGCTTGGTCATGTTCCACACTTCGCGGAACGGGCTCGGGCCAGCCGAAGGCTCTTCGCGGATCATCCCGGAGAACTCGACGCTGGCCATGTAACCGTCAGCCAGTTCTTCGATACCGAGCAGCTGCGCCTCGATCATCACCACGTCGGTCAGGTTGGGCTGGGCACCGCGGTGGTCTTCCCGCTCGCTCAGCTGTGTGCGGATCTCATTGAGCATCCCGTCGGTCATCATCGAACGCAGGGTGGCGATGTCCGAGCGATCCCAGGCACCCTGCAAGGTGACAAAGTTGCGCTTGGCCGCTGCGAGGAAATTCTCGGTGTCAAAACCCTCCGGAATGCCCCAGTTCTGCGAGCCCGACAGGCCAGATCCGATGGTCACACCCGTGCCAGCACCCTGACCGCCGGACGCATTGCGCGTGGCATCAAACGCCATGCTGCTGCGCTCCCAGGGGCGGGCCGACGCGTCGTTGCCCACGTTGCTGGGGCTGTACTGCGGTGGCACCTGCGCCGCCGACGGCGTGGCCGCCCCGGCACCCTGGAAAGCCAGCGGCGAGTTCGAAGAGGCCGCTGCGCCACCCTGGCGGGCACGCATCACCATCTTGAAGATGACAAAGGCTGCCAGCGCGAAGAGGGCGAACATCAGGATCTGGCCAAAGCCCTCACCAAAGCCCAGCGAGTGCGCCAGCCATGCCAGGCCCAGGCCAGCGGCAAGGCCACCCAGCATCGCTCCCCAAGGTTTCTTGGGAGCGGCGGCTGCGGCCCCTGGCGCTGCGGCTGGCTTGGCCGCAGCAGCGTTCGTCGCGCCCTGCGCCGGTGCGCCCGGCGTTGACGGCGTGGCCGACTCGCGCTGGGTCACGTTGTTCGACTGCTGCCCGGAGGACTTGCCTCCGCCAAGACGCTTGGCATCGGCATCCACATGGACCACCGCCATCAGCGCCACCAAAACTACAGACCACAGTTTCATCGTGTCATCTCCGTTATGTCATTCATCCACATCGACCGCAAACCAGAAGATTGCGATCAGCACTTGATTCCAACATGCAATGCAACAACCCCACCCGTCATGTTGTGATAGTCCACATGTCCAAAGCCGTTTTGCCGCATCAGGGCCTTGAGTTCTTCCTGCCCCGGGTGCATGCGGATCGACTCGGCCAGGTAGCGGTAGCTGGCGTCATCGCCCGCCACCATCTTGCCCAGCCGCGGCAGCACCTTGAAGGAATACCAGTCGTAGGCCTTCTCCAGCGGCTTGGCCACCTTGGAAAATTCGAGCACGAGCAACTTGCCACCGGGCTTGAGCACGCGGCACATCTCGGCAATCGCCTGATCCTTGTGGGTCATGTTGCGCAGCCCGAAGGCCACACTCACCACGTCGAAATGGGCATCCGGAAACGGCAGCTTCTCGGCATCGCACACCAGCGTGGGCAGCACGACGCCCGCATCGATCAGGCGGTCACGGCCCACGCGCAGCATGGCTTCGTTGATGTCGGTGTGCACCACGCGGCCGGAAGTGCCGACTTTCTTTGAAAAAGCCAGCGCCAGGTCACCCGTGCCGCCGGCAATGTCCAGCACCTGGCTGCCTTCGCGCAGGTTGGCCACCATCACGGTGTAGGTCTTCCAGGCGCGGTGCAGGCCGCCAGACATCAGGTCGTTCATGATGTCGTAGCGGGAGGCAACCGAGTCGAACACGCCCCGCACCTTGCGAGCCTTTTCCTGCTCGTCGACTGACTGGAATCCGAAATGAGTGGTGCTCATGGTTCGATGCTAGGCGCGCGAGCGCCCCAGGTACAGCGACAACCCCGCACCCGAACGGGGCATGTGTCGCATATTGAACAAGGCTATTTCAAACAAAAGTAATCACAAGCCCTTATCTTGTTGGGCTTGTTAGCTATGTTTTGAATAGCAAACTATTCTGCTGCAGAGGCAGGAACAGCGCTTACAAAGCGCGCTCAATGGCTGCCGCAGGCGTGCCCCCCCGAGCCACCACCTTTGCCTGCCATCGGCGCGTCGCGGTCTGCACCCGCCGCCGCAAGGCGCTCGGTGTACTGCGTCCACAGTGCATCCTGCTGCTGACCCAGCTCGTACAGGTAGTCCCAGCTGAAAATGCCACTGTCATGGCCGTCGGAAAACGTGGGCTTGACCGCGTAGTTCCCCACCGGCTCCAGGTTGACCAGCGTCACTTCGCGCTTGCCGGTCTGCAGCACTTCCTGGCCGGGGCCGTGGCCCTGGACCTCGGCCGATGGCGAGTACACGCGCATCAGCTCGAACGGAATACGAAACGCCGCGCCGTCAGAGAATGCCACTTCCAGCACGCGCGACTGCCCGTGCACCGTGATTGCCTCCGGGGTGGGCGCGCCCGATTTCAAACCTGCCATTGAGACCACCTGTCCAAGTATTGCGAAAGCGGCCTCCATTGTCCCACCGCTGCGCCTGGGCAGTAGCATGCAGGGCTTCCGTCAAAGCCCGCACCGACCGTCGCAGCCAGTCCGCGCCACCGACCATGCAAGCTCCCAGAACCATTGCCATCTGGTGCCTCATCCTGCCGGGCGCCGTAGCCAACGGCATCTTTCGCCAGACGGTCCTGCTGCCTGCGCTGGGCACGGCGGCGGCCTTTGTGCTGAGCGGACTCATGCTGGCAGGGTGGATCCTTGTGCTGGCAACGGCCACCGTGCGTTGGATGGGCATACACACTTCGCGCGGCGCCCTGGGTGCCGGCGTGATCTGGCTGGCGCTGACCCTGGGGTTTGAGTTCGGTTTTGGCGCGCTGGTGCAGGGCAAGAGCGTGCCCGAACTCCTGCAGGCCTACGCCTTCCACGACGGAAACATCTGGCCACTGGTGCTGCTCACGACCTTGCTGGCCCCGTTGCTGGCGCTGCAGATCCGCGGGGCGGCCAGGGGCTGAAAAGCAGGCATCAGCCGAACCGCTGCGCCAGCGAGTGACTCAGGTCCGCCTCCAGCGCGGGAATGCGGGCGGTTTGCCACGCTTCCTGTACGGCGTTGCGCTCCCGCTGCGCTGCGGCCCATACCGGCGCCGGGAAGTGACTGTCGCCCGCAAACCGGGCAATCACATGCCAGTGCAGATGAGGGACCATGTTGCCCAGCGCAGCAAGGTTGATCTTCGTCGGAGCCAGGTGCTCGCGCAGCACTTCCTCGACGCAAGCCACGGCCTCCATGCAGTGCGCACGGTCGGCCGGCGACAGTCCGGAAAACTCCGCGACATGGGCATTCCAGATGACCCGGTAGAAGGCCGGAAAGCCCGCCTCATCGGCACGGATGACACGCAGGTGTGCCCCGCGCCAGATCAGCGAACCGCCGTCCTCCGCACAAAGGGGGCAAGTGGGGTGATCCATTTCAACGATCCATGGCGGCGGTCAACGCCAGCGTCGCACGAGACTGGCGTGCTCGAAGCCTGGGACACCGAGCAAGGACCGCCCCGCAGCGAGGGTGTCGTCCCCCTCCCGCATCGCGAGAGAGGGGGAAAGCGGGAAGCGCTCCAGGGGGTGCTTCATGCCTACACCAGCACCCGCTCAATGCCGCCGTTATTGGCACGTTGCACGTATTCAGGCATCCAGTTTTCGCCCAGAATCTCGCGCGCCATCTCCACCACGATGTAGTCGGCTTCGAGCAGGCCGTTGTTCAGGTCGTCCTGGTAACGATTCAGGCCCTGCAGGCAGCTGGGGCAGCTGGTGAGGATCTTGACGTTGTCCTGTGTGGCTACGGCACCGCTGGCCCGCAGCTGGGCTTCGCCCTTGCGGATTTCCTCTTCCTTGCGGAAACGCACCTGCGTGGAAATGTCAGGCCGTGTCACCCCCAGCGTGCCCGATTCGCCGCAGCAGCGCTCGCTCTTCAAGACCTGCTCGCCCACCAGCGCCTTCACGGTCTTCATCGAGTCCTGCAGCTTCATCGGGTTATGGCAAGGCTCGTGATACAGGTACGCACCCTTGCCCTGCAGTGCAATGCCCTTTTCCAGCAGGTATTCGTGGATGTCGATGATGCGGCTGCCGGGGAATATCTTGTCGAACTCATAGCCCTGGAGCTGGTCGTAGCAGGTGCCGCAGCTGACCACCACGGTCTTGATGTCGAGGTAGTTCAGCGTGTTGGCCACGCGGTGGAAGAGCACCCGGTTGTCGGTGATCATCTTCTCGGCCTTGTCGAACTGTCCGCTGCCGCGCTGCGGGTAGCCGCAGCAGAGATAACCCGGTGGCAGCACCGTCTGCACGCCCGCGTGCCACAGCATGGCCTGCGTCGCCAGCCCCACCTGGCTGAACAGCCGCTCGGACCCGCAACCAGGGAAATAGAACACCGCCTCCGTCTCGGCCGTGGTGGCCTGCGGGTTGCGGATGATCGGCACGTAGTCCTTGTCCTCGATGTCCAGCAGCGCGCGCGCCGTCTTCTTGGGCAGGCCACCGGGCAGCTTCTTGTTGATGAAGTGAACCACCTGCTCCTTGATGGGCGCAGTGCCCACCGTGGCGGGCGGCTTGGCCGTCTGCTTGCGGCCGACCTTGCGCAGGATGTCCACCGCCATGCGCTGGGCCTTGAAGCCCACGCCCACCATGGCCGAACGCAGCAGCTTGATGGTGTCCGGGTTGGTGGCATTCAGCATGGTCATCGCCAGGGCGTTGCCAGGGCGGAAGCTCTTCTTGCCCATCTTGCGCAACAGGTTGCGCATGTTCATGGTCACTTCGCCAAAGTCGATCTTGACCGGGCATGGCGTGTAGCACTTGTGGCACACCGTGCAGTGGTCCGCCACGTCCTCGAACTCCTGCCAGTGCTTGATCGACACGCCGCGGCGCGTCTGCTCTTCGTACAGGAAGGCCTCGACCAGCAGCGAGGTCGCCAGGATCTTGTTGCGCGGGCTGTAAAGCAGGCTCGCACGCGGCACATGGGTGGCGCACACCGGCTTGCACTTGCCGCAGCGCAGGCAGTCCTTGACCGAATCGGCAATCGCGCCGATGTCGCTTTGCTGCATGATCAGCGACTCGTGCCCCATCAGCCCGAAGCTCGGAGTGTATGCATTGGTCAGGTCGGCATGCATCACGGTGCCATTTGAGGCCTTTTTGGCCTCAAGCCCTTTTACTGATTGCCCTGACAGCTCCTCATTTCGTAGCAATTTGCCTTTGTTGAAGCGACCCTCGGGGTCCACCTTCTGCTTGTACTCGGCAAAAGGACGCAGCTCCTCGTCGGTCAGGAATTCGAGCTTGGTGATGCCGATGCCGTGCTCGCCCGAGATCACGCCATCGAGGCTGCGCGCCAGCACCATGATGCGGTCCACCGCCTCATGGGCCGTCTGCAGCATTTCGTAGTCGTCGCTGTTGACGGGCAGGTTGGTATGCACATTGCCGTCACCGGCATGCATGTGGAGCGCAACCCACACGCGGCCCTTGAGCACCCGCTTGTGGATGGCCGTGGCTTCGTCCAGGATCGGCTTGAACGGCGCACCGGCAAAGATCGTCTGCAACGGGGTCCGCAGCTGGGTCTTCCAGCTGGCGCGCAGGGTGTGGTCCTGCAGTTGCGGGAACAGCGCGGCCACGTCGTGCAGCCAGCCCGACCACAGCGCCCGCACCTCGGCGACCAGCGCAATGGCCTGCCCCACGCGGTCTTCCAGCAGCTCGGCCGAAGGGATCTCGCTGGCGTCGTCCTGCTTGCCCAGCGGCAGATTGCCGCGCTCGAAGAAATCCGTCAATGCATCGCACAGCTTGATCTTGTTGCGCAGGCTCAGTTCGATGTTGATGCGCTCGATGCCGTCCGTGTACTCGGCCATGCGCGGCAGCGGGATCACCACGTCTTCGTTGATCTTGAAGGCGTTGGTGTGGCGGCTGATGGCGGCCGTGCGCTTGCGGTCCAGCCAGAACTTCTTGCGCGCCTCGGCGCTGATGGCAATGAAGCCTTCGCCGCTGCGCGAGTTGGCAATGCGCACCACTTCGCTGGTCACGCGGGCCACGTCGTCGGCGTTGTCGCCTGCGATGTCGCCAAACAGCACCATCTTGGGCAGGCCGCCGCCATGCTTCTTGCTCTTGGTGGCGTAGCCCACGGCCTTCAGGTAGCGGTCGTCCAGATGCTCCAGGCCTGCCAGCAGCACGCCGCTGCGCTTTTGCTCGGCGAACATGAAGTCCTTGATCTCGACGATCGAGGGCACAGCGTCCCGGGCGTTGCCAAAGAACTCCAGGCACACGGTGCGCGTGTGCTCGGGCATGCGGTGCACCACCCAGCGCGCGCTGGTGATCAGGCCGTCGCAGCCTTCCTTCTGGATGCCCGGCAGGCCCGCCAGGAACTTGTCCGTCACGTCCTTGCCCAGGCCTTCCTTGCGGAAGGTCTTGCCCGGAATGCTCAGGCGCTCGCTGCGCACCGGCGTCTTGCCGTCGGCCTCGAAATACTGCAGCTCGAAGGTGGCCATGTCCACGTCATGGATCTTGCCCATGTTGTGGTCCAGGCGCGTCACTTCGAGCCACTGGGCATCGGGCGTCACCATGCGCCAGCTCGCCAGGTTATCGAGCGCCGTACCCCACAGCACGGCCTTCTTGCCGCCTGCATTCATGGCGATGTTGCCGCCAATGCAGCTGGCTTCGGCGCTGGTCGGGTCCACCGCGAACACGAAGCCTGCGCGCTCGGCCGCGTCGGCCACGCGCTGCGTGACCACACCGGCTTCGGTCCACACCGTACCCACCTCGCGGTCCATGCCCGGCAGGCGGCGCATTTCCACCTCGGTCATGGCCTCGAGCTTTTCGGTGTTGATGACCACGCTCTTCCAGGTCAGCGGAATGGCGCCGCCGGTGTAGCCCGTGCCGCCCCCGCGAGGAATGATGGTGAGGCCCAGTTCGATGCAGCCCTTGACCAGGCGCGCCATCTCGGCCTCGGTATCGGGGGTGAGCACCACAAACGGGTATTCCACACGCCAGTCGGTCGCGTCGGTGACGTGGCTCACGCGCGAGAGGCCGTCGAACTTGATGTTGTCCTTGGCCGTCAGGCGGCCCAGCGTTTTCTGCACCTGGCGGCGCAGCTGCGAGGCCTGTTCGAAGGTGGCGTTGAATTCGCCCACCGCGCGCCGCGCCGCGGCCACCAGCTCGCCGACCAGGCGGTCGCGTTCGGCGTCATCTGCGGGCGTGCGGCGCTTTTCGATCTCGCCCAGGCGGTGCTGCAGCGCATCGACCAGCATCTTGCGGCGGTCGGGGTTGTCCAGCAGGTCATCCTGCAGGTAGGGGTTGCGCTGGACCACCCAGATGTCACCGAGTACCTCATAGAGCATGCGGGCAGAACGGCCGGTGCGGCGCTCCTTGCGCAGCTGGTCCAGCAGGTCCCAGGCGGGCATCCCCAGCAGCCGGATCACGATCTCCCGGTCGGAGAATGACGTGTAGTTGTAGGGAATCTCGCGCAGACGCACGGGCTCGGCAGCCCGCGTCTGCAGGGCAGCCAACGCTATCGGAACATTCATGGGATCAACCTGGGTCGGCGCGAAGCGCCCTCGTGCCTTGGGGCCGAAATTTTATGCCACCGCCTGCCGGGCCGCTCCCCGGGCCGGCGTGACAACCCAGCCCGCAGGGCCTTGAACACAGGGTTTCAACGCAAATCGCGCTCAAGCCCTTTCCAAATAACCTTTTGCAGCTATATTTTCAGGAGCGAAATCAAAACAGTACGCGGCTGCGCAGCGTGCCGGGAACCTGGGCGAGCTTGTCCAGCGCCAGGTCCGACGACGCCGCATCGATGTCAATGACCACGTAGCCGATCTTCTCGTTGGTCTGCAGGTACTGGGCCGAGATGTTGATCCGGTTGTCCGAGAAGATGCGGTTGATCTCGGACAGCACGCCCGGCACGTTGCGGTGGATGTGCAGCAGGCGGTGCTTGCCGGGGTGCGCCGGCAGAGCCACTTCCGGGAAGTTGACCGACGACGTGCTGGTGCCGTTGTCGCTGTACTTGACCAGCTTTTCCGCCACTTCAAGGCCAATGTTGGCCTGCGCCTCCATGGTGGAGCCGCCAACATGGGGGGTGAGGATGACGTTGTCCAGCCCGCGCAGCGGCGAGATGAACTCGTCCTTGTTGGTGCGGGGCTCGACAGGGAACACATCGATGGCGGCGCCCAGCAGCTTTCCCGCGCGCAGGGCTTCCGCCAGCGGGTCGATCTCGACCACCGTGCCGCGCGCGGCGTTGATGAGGATGCCGCCCGGCTTCATGGCGGCAATCTCGGCCGCACCAATCATCCACTGGGTGGAAGGCAGCTCGGGCACGTGCAGGCTGACCACATCGCTCTGGCCCAGCAGGTCGTGAAGGCTGTGCACCTGCCGCGCATTGCCCAGGGGCAGCTTGTTGACCACATCGAAAAACGCCACATGCATGCCCATGGCTTCTGCCAGCACCGACAACTGTGTGCCGATGGAGCCGTAGCCGACGATGCCCAGCGTCTTGCCTCGGATCTCGTACGCGTTGTCGGCCGACTTGAGCCAGCCGCCCCGGTGGGCCACGGCGTTTTTCTGCGGGATGCCGCGCATCAGCAGGATGGCTTCGGCCAGCACCAGTTCGGCCACCGAGCGGGTGTTGGAGTACGGGGCGTTGAACACTGCAATGCCGCGCTCGCGCGCAGCGTTCAGGTCCACCTGGTTGGTGCCGATGCAAAAGCAGCCCACCGCCACCAGCTTGCCAGCATGCGCAAACACGTCTTCGGTGAGCTGGGTGCGCGAGCGGATGCCCACGAAGTGCACGTCGGCGATCTTGCGCTTGAGTTCGTCGTCCGGCAGCGCACCGGCCACCGTCTCGATCTGGGTGTAACCCGCAGCGCGGATCACATCGACGGCGGACGGATGGATGCCCTCCAGCAGCAGAAATTTGATCTTGTTCTTGTCCAGCGAATTGGTGGCCATGCTTGCTCGCGTTGGTAAGGAATGAACACGGCCGTCGCATACGCGACAGCCGTCAGAAGTCATCCTTCACTATGCACCAAGATTGGTGCAGCGCACCAAAACCTTGCAGGTTTGGGTGAATGCCTCAAGACAGTCACAAAAGCGTCACAATCGCACCCCTTGCAGGTATCCCAAGGGGTTTTCCCCGGTTGTGACCACGCGGGTGCCATGCGACAACGACACACCACTGTCATACGGAGCGCAGAACATGCGTTCCCTGTGCTTTTCGTAATCCTCGAAGGAATCATTCATGCAACTCAAGCATCTGGCAGTCTCGGCTGCCGTCGCCCTCTCCCTGAGCGCTCCCGTTCAAGCCCAGCAGGTAGAAATCCAGTGGTGGCACTCGATGAGCGCCGCCCTGGGCGACTGGATCAACGACCTGGCCAAGCAGTACAACGCCAGCCAGACGCAGTACAAGGTCGTGCCTACCTACAAGGGTACGTATGACGAATCCATGACGGGTGCCATTGCGGCGTTCCGTGCTGGCAATGCGCCGCACATCCTGCAGGTCTATGAAGTGGGCACGGCCACGATGATGGCCAGCAAGGGTGCCATCGTGCCCGTGGCCAAGATCCTGAACGACGGCGGCTTCAAGTTCGACCCCACCGAGTACGTCTCGGCCGTGGCTGGCTACTACACGGCCCCCAACGGCCAGATGCTGAGCTACCCGCTCAACAGCTCCACCACCATCTTCTACTACAACAAGGACGCCTTCAAGAAGGCTGGCCTGGACGCCGAGAAGCCCCCGACCACCTGGCCCGAAGTGTTCGCGGCCGCCTCCAAGCTCAAGGCCAGCGGCCACAGCTGCCCGTTCACCACCAGCTGGATCAGCTGGACGCAGCTGGAAAGCTTCTCGCTGTGGCACAACACGCTGTTCGCGTCCAAGAACAACGGTTTTGACGGTGCCGACGCCCAGCTGCAGATCAACACCCCGCTGCACGTGCGCCACTTCGAGAACCTGGCCAAGGCTTCCAAGGAAGGCAGCTTTGTCTACAAGGGCCGCGGCAATGCCGCCGACGCGTCGTTCCCCTCGGGCGAATGCGCCATGATCACCGGCTCCTCCGGCCTGTACGCCCGCGTGGCCAAAGAGGCCAAGTTTGCTTACGGCATCTCTGCGCTGCCGTACTACTCGGACGTGAAGGGCGCACCCCAGAACACCGCCATCGGCGGCGCCAGCCTGTGGGTGATGGCAGGCAAGAAGCCTGAGGAATACAAGGGCGTTGCCAGCTTCCTGAACTTCCTGAACGACACCAAGGTGCAGGCTGCCAGCCACCAGCGCACCGGTTACCTGCCTGTGACCACGGGGGCCTTCAAGCTGACCGATGCGTCGGGCTTCTACCAGAAGAACCCCGGTACCGACGTGGCCGTGACGCAGATGATCCGCAAGGCCACCGACAAGTCGCGCGGCATCCGCCTGGGCAACTTCGTGCAGATCCGCTCGATCATCGACGAGGAAACCGAACAGATCTGGGCTGGCAAGAAGTCGCCCAAGGAAGCGCTGGACACGGCCGTGACCCGCGGTAACGAGCAACTGGCCCGTTTCGCCCGCGCCAACAAGTAAGCAGACCAACGCAGTGCCTGCCGGTGCTGACAGGCCTTGAAGCCGGTCAGCACCAAAAGCCCGCCGCCCCGTCAGCCACCATGGTTCACGGGCGGCGGGTTGTCTTTTTTGCCAAGGGCCGCTGGGGTAACCCACCCCGGCCTGCCGTTGGCAACGGCTCCGGTGCGCACCGGCATGCGCAGGGGCTTTTTTTGAGAGTGTGGACATGGAAAAACGCGTTCTATTTCGCTCGGCATGGCTGCCGTGGGTGCTTCTGGCACCCCAGCTGGTCATCATCAGCGTCTTCTTTTTCTGGCCGGCAGGCCAGGCACTGGTGCAGTCGTTCCAGGTGCAGGACTCCTTTGGCTTCTCGCGGGAATGGGTGGGGTTTGACAACTTCCGCGACCTGTTCCAGGACCCGGGCTACCTCGCATCCTTCAAGACCACTGCTTTCTTCTCGATCCTGGTGGCGGTGAGCGGTATCTCGCTGTCTCTGTTCCTGGCCATCTTTGCCGACCGCATCATCAAGGGCGCGCTGGCCTACAAGACGGCTCTGCTGCTGCCTTATGCGGTGGCCCCTGCCGTCGCGGGCGTGCTGTGGATGTTCATGTTTTCGCCATCGCTCGGTGTGGTGGCCTACATGCTGCGCCAGGCAGGTTTCGACTGGAACCACATGCTCAACTCCGACCACGCCATGGCGCTGATCGTGATTGCCGCCGTGTGGAAGCAGATCTCCTACAACTTCCTGTTCTTCCTGGCGGGCCTGCAGTCCATCCCCAAATCGCTCATCGAGGCCGCTGCGATTGACGGTGCGGGCCCCTGGCGCCGGTTCTGGAGCATCCAGTTCCCGCTGCTGTCTCCCACCACCTTCTTCCTGCTGGTGATCAACGTGGTGTACGCGTTCTTTGACACCTTCGCCATCGTGGACGCCACCACGCAGGGCGGCCCGGGCCGTGACACCGCCATCCTGGTCTACAAGGTGTATCACGACGGCTTCAAGGCCATGGACATGGGTGGATCGGCCGCGCAGTCGGTGGTGCTGATGGCCATCGTGGTCGTGCTCACTGTCGTGCAATTCCGCTACGTTGAGAAGAAAGTGCAGTATTGATATGGAGCACCCCCTGAGTCGCCTGCGGCGCCTTCCCCCTCCAGGGGGACGCCGCCCTTGCTGCGGGGCGGCCCTTGCTCGGCAGCCCTCACATTCAGCGCGCCAGTTTCAGGCGCCCTGTGCTGTGCTTTGCATCCTGAAAGATTCGAATGGTTGAACGTAGTCCCTATCTCACCGCGTTCTCGCACCTCATCATGGTGCTGGGCGTGATCATCGTCGGCTTCCCGCTGTACCTGGCGTTCGTGGCCTCCACCCACACCGCGCAAGACATCGTGCAGGCCCCCATGCCACTGCTGCCGGGCAGCAACTTCTGGCAGACCTACCGCGACACGCTGTTTGGCGGCGGCGCAGGCGCTGGCTCCACTGCGCCGGTGGCCCACATGATGTGGGTGAGCTTTGTCACCGCCATGGTCATCACCATCGGCAAGATCGCGATCTCGCTGCTGTCGGCGTTTGCCATCGTGTACTTCCGGTTCCCGTTCAAGGGCATCTGCTTCTGGCTCATCTTCATCACGCTGATGCTGCCGGTCGAAGTGCGCATCGGGCCCACCTACCAGGTGGTGTCCGACCTGGGCATGCTCAACAGCTATGCGGGCCTCACGGTGCCGCTGATCGCATCGGCCACGGCCACGTTCCTGTTCCGGCAGTTCTTCCTGACGGTGCCGGACGAGCTGGTGGAAGCCGCCCGCGTGGACGGCGCCGGCCCCATGCGCTTCTTCAAGGACATCCTGGTGCCGCTGTCGCGCACGTCGATTGCCGCGCTGTTCGTCATCCAGTTCATCTATGGCTGGAACCAGTACCTCTGGCCGCTGCTGGTGACCACCTCGGAAGACATGTACCCCGTGGTGATCGGCATCAAGCGGATGATTGCCGGCGGTGATTCGGGCAACGAATGGAACATCGTCATGGCAACCGCCCTGCTGGCCATGCTGCCGCCCGCCCTGGTGGTGGTGCTGATGCAGCGCTGGTTCGTCAAGGGCCTGGTCGATACTGAAAAATAAGTACCCAAACAGCCCAAGGTGCTTTATTTAAAAGCACTTAATGCTATCAAAATCATATCAACCGTGCGCACCAGCCCCCTGAACAACGCCCTGCCCTGCGCCTCCCGGCGCGGCACTGCAGGCCTGGCTGCCACGGTCCACATTCATTGAAATCATGGCATCCATCTCCCTCCGCAACATCGTCAAGCGCTATGGCACGGGCCCCAAGGCCAACCAGGTGATCCACGGCGTCAACGCCGAAGTGCAGGATGGCGAATTCATCGTCATCGTCGGCCCGTCGGGCTGCGGCAAATCCACCCTGCTGCGCATGGTCGCGGGCCTGGAAGAAATCTCCGGCGGCGAACTGCGCATTGGCGACCGCGTGGTCAACGACCTGGAACCCGCCCAGCGCGACATCGCGATGGTGTTCCAGAACTACGCGCTATACCCGCACATGACGAACTTCGAGAACATGGCCTACGGCCTGAAGATCGCCAAGGTACCCAAGGACGAGATCAAGGCCCGGCCACCTGCTGGAGCGCAAGCCGCGCGAACTCTCGGGCGGCCAGCGCCAGCGCGTGGCCATGGGCCGCGCCATCGTGCGCCAGCCGCAGGTGTTTCTGTTCGACGAACCGCTGTCCAACCTCGACGCCAAGCTGCGCGCACAAACGCGCCTGGAAATCCAGAAGCTGCACCGCGAGCTGGGCATCACCAGCCTGTTCGTCACGCACGACCAGGTTGAGGCCATGACGCTGGCGCAGCGCATGATCGTGATGAACGCCGGCAACATGGAACAGTTCGGCACGCCCGAAGAGGTCTACCACACGCCCGCATCCACCTTCGTGGCCAGCTTCATCGGCTCGCCGCCGATGAACCTGCTCAAGAACGCGCCCAGCGCCAAGCCCGGCACCATCCTGGGCATCCGCCCCGAGCATCTGGATGTGCGCAGCGAGGGCTGGGAGATCAAGGTCGAGACGGTGGAATTGCTGGGTGCCGAACGCCTGATCTATGGCCGCATCAACGGCGAGCAGATCATCGTGCGCGTGGAAGAAGGCACGCTGGCTCCCGCACCCGACTCCATCATCCACGTTGTGCCGCGCCCTGATCGCCTGCACGCGTTTGATGCGACCACCGGCAAGAGGATCTGAAAATCTCCTGATCCGTTGCAGTACGGCCTGTTCCTGGCGCTCCACGTGTGAGCCGCGCCAGTTTCAGACGCCGCGCACAGCACAAGGCAAAAAGAGCAACCGATGACCGCCCCCTGGCCCTACCCCCGCTGGATCGCCCACCGTGGCGCCGGCAAGCTGGCCCCCGAAAACACCCTGGCCGCCTTCCGGCTGGGTGCACAGCACGGCTACCGCATGTTCGAGTGCGACGCCAAGCTCAGCAGCGATGGTGTGGTGTTCCTGATGCACGACGCCACGCTGGACCGCACCACCAACGGTGTGGCGGCCCTGGGCAGCAGCGCCAGCCGCACGGGCGGTGACCACCCCTGGAGCACGCTGGCGCAGCTCGATGCCGGTGGCTGGCATTCCAGGGCCTACGCGGGCGAGCCGCTGCCCACGCTGGAGAACCTGGCGCGGTACTGCATTGCCAACGGTTACTTCCTCAACATCGAGATCAAACCCACTCCCGGCCACGACGAGGCGACGGGCCGCGCCGTGGGCGAGCTGTCGGCACGGCTGTGGCAGGGTCAGGCCGTGCCGCCGCTGTTTTCGTCGTTCAAGCCCGATGCCCTGGCCGGGGCGCGTGCCACGGCACCGCACATCCCGCGTGCGCTGCTGCTCGACACGCTATGGGACGGCTGGGCCGAGGTGGCCGATCAGCTGGGCTGCGTGGCCATCGTCTGCAACCATGCGCTGTGGGATGCGGCCCTGGTCACACAGGTGCACGCCGCCAGCATGCGCGCGCTGAGCTACACCGTGAACGATGACTGGGCGGCACAGCGCCTGATCGAGCTGGGTACCGACGGGATCATCACCGACCGCGTAGACCTGTTCAGCCCGGCTGCGGGCGGCTGACTCCCAGGCTGCATCGCCAGCCTCCATCCGGGCCTGCCCTGCACTCTGCCAACCGGTGGCCCGCGACTCTACAGTTTGTTAACCGCACCGGTGCGGCGGGCTCGACAATCGCCGGATGCGTCTGAATAGCTCCCCCGCCGTGGCCCCCTTCGCGCCCCGGTCAGCCCCCGCTTCCACCTTGCCACTGCCCCACACACTGCAAAGCGCACTGCGCTGGTTGCGGACACTCCCCTGCTGCGTTCTGCTGGCCCTGCTGATGCTCGCGGGCGCAGCACCCGTCGCCGTGGCACAAGGCAACGGCGGCGCGGCACCTGCACCGGCTGCCGCCGCCAGCAAGCCATCGCCGGCGGACGAACCCGGGCTGCCCGGCGTGGACGAACTGCGCCGCCAGCTCGATGCCGTGCCGAAAAAACTGGGCGACGAGGACGACGGCCGCAAGCTGCTGGGCGATGTCAACGCCATCGGCGCAGCGGCTGAACAACTGGCCACGCAGCGCACCGAAGAGCTGGCCGACATCGACTCGCGCCTGGCCCGCCTGGGCCCTGCCCCCGAAAAAGGCGCCGCGCCCGATTCGCCCGACGTGGCCGGTCAACGCACCGCGCTGGGCAAGCAGCGCGCCGCGATCGATGCCGAGGTCAAGCTCGCCCGGCTGATCAGCGTGGATGCCGAGCAGCTGGGCACCGAGCTGATCCGCCAGCGGCGCGAGCTGTTCCAGGCCGCCCTGACGGCACGCGTGGGCTCGCCCCTGGGCCGCACCTTCTGGAACAACCTGCGCAGCGCCCTGCCCGGCGACACGGCGCGGCTGCAGTCGCTGGCGGGCAGCCTGCGGCAGGCCGTGGCGGCGGCCATGCAGCCCGAGCACCGCAGCACATTCGTGGGCAGCCTGATCGCCGCGCTGCTGCTGGCAGTGGGCGGCACCTGGCTGGCCGAGCGGCTGCTGGTGCGGCTCGTGCCCGCACAGTTGCCTGCGGGGCGGCTGCGCCGCTCGCTGCTAGCGACTGTGGCGGTGCTGGTGCACATGCTGCTGATCGGCCTGGCCGTGCAACTGGCCTGGAGCGGGCTGGAGGCTGCCGGCAATCTGGACGGCCCGCTCAAGACCCTGGCGCGCGCCACGGTGCGGCTGGCGGTGTTTGCAGCCTTTGTGGTCGGCCTGGGCCATGCGCTGCTGTCGCGCAAGCGCAGTTCGTGGCGCCTGCCAGGCATGTCGGACGAGCTCGCGCGCAGGCTGAGCCCCTACCCGTGGTGGCTGGCCGTTTTTGCATCCCTGAGCGCGCTGGTCACCGAGGTCAACAGCCTGATCGGCGCGAGCCTGGCAGCCGAGGTGGCCGTGCATGTGGTGACCGCACTGGGCATTTCGGTGGTGACGGCGCTGGCGCTGCGCCACCTGCGTGCGGCACCGGCGGTGGCAGAAGCAGCAGGCGAGCCTGCCGCACCCGACAACGGCCCCGCACTGACCGAGGGCGCTGCGGTGCCCGAGGCCGCTTCCCCCGCCTCCCGGCCGGTGTGGGTCGGCCTGCTGGTGGCAGTCGCTGGCGCGGCGATAGGCATCACCGTGCTGCTGGTCGCCTTCGGCTACGTGGCGCTGGCGGCCACGCTGGCGCGGCAGATGCTGTGGGCCGGACTGGTGTTTGCCACCACGTACCTGCTGTTCCAGCTGGTGGACGATGTGTGCGAGGCCGTGCTGTCATCGCCCGGCGCTTTCGGCCAGCGGCTGCACAAGGGCCTGGGCATTGATGCAAAGCTGCTCGACCAGGCGTCGGTACTCGTGTCGGGCGTGCTGCGCGTGGTGCTGTTCTTCTACATGATCGTTGCGCTGATGGCGCCGTTTGGCACCGGGCCGGACGAGGTGTTCCGGCGCGGCAGCGCGGTGGAACAGACGCTCAAGGTGGGCGACTTCACGCTGGCGCCGCAGGCCCTGCTGACCGCGCTGGCCGTGGTGGTGGCCGGGCTGCTGCTGATCCGGCTGCTCAAGCGCTGGCTGAGCGACCGGTACTTTCCCAACACGTCGCTGGAGCCGGGCATGCGCAGCTCCATCGTCACACTGCTGGGCTATGTCGGCGGCGTGGTGGTGATTGCGGTGGCACTGGCCAGCATGGGCATCAGCGTGGAGCGCATTGCCTGGGTGGCGAGCGCACTGTCGGTGGGCATCGGCTTTGGCCTGCAGGCCATCGTGCAGAACTTCATCTCGGGCCTGATCCTGCTGGCCGAGCGGCCGGTGAAGGTGGGCGACTGGGTGGTGCTGGGCGAGACCGAGGGCGACGTGCGCCGCGTGAACGTGCGCGCCACCGAGATCCAGCTGGGCGACCGCTCCACCATGATCGTGCCCAACTCGGAGTTCATCACCAAGACCGTGCGCAACATGACGCTGGCGGGTGCCCCCGGGCGCGTGCTGCTGCGCCTGCCCGCCCCGCTGGACACCGATGCCCAGCGCATGCGCGAGGTCATCCTGGCGGCGTTTCATGCGCACGAGGGCGTGCTGGACGACCCGGAGCCCATCGTGCAGCTCGAAGGCATCCTGAACGGCACCCTCACCTTTCTGGCCATTGGCTACGTGAGCAATCCGCGCAACACCGGCGGGGTGCGCAGCGACCTGCTGTTCACCATCCTGGCGGCGCTGCGCGAAGCCGGCCTCTCGCTGTCGCCACCGGCTACCACGGCAGTGGCACCGTACACGCCCGGCGGGCCGGGAGGCGCAGCGGCGGCCCCTGCCACCGCGGGTCTGGCATCCGGCAACCCTGCGGTGTAGTGCTACTATATTTGCAGCAATGAAGGCAAATAAAACAAGGGCCTGAGGGGAATCTGGCCCAAACTGGGCCAGAAACACCAGGCCCGGGGTCCGGGCCAGGGAAGTCCACGGGCCGTGCCGCGCAGGCCGGCAGCGGCAAGCCAGCGCCAGGGGGGGTTAGTCCACCTTGGCGCCCGACTTCTTCACGGCGTCGGCCCAGCGAGGCATCTCGGCGGCCAGGAATTTCGCAAAGTCATCCGAACCCAGGAAGGCCGGGTCCGCGCCCTGGCTCACCATGCGGTTGCGCACATCGGGCATCTGCATCACCTGGCCAAAGGCATCGCTGAGCTTGGCGACCACGTCTTTGGGCGTGCCGGCGGGCGCCAGGAAGCCGTAGAACCCGACCACCTCAAAGCCCTTGATGCCGCTCTCGATCACAGTAGGCACATCGGGCAGCGCGGGGTTGCGCTCGCGGCTGGTCACGGCCAGGGCGCGCACCTTACCCTGCTTGTGGTACGCGGCGGCCTGCGGAATGCTCTCGGCCATGAACTGCACCTGCCCGCCCATCAGGTCGGTGAACGCCGGGGCGCTGCCGCGGTACGGGATGTGCACCATGAACAGGCCGGTGGCGGTCTTGAACATCTCGGGCACCAGGTGGCTGATGCCGCCATTGCCGGCCGAACCAAAATTGATCTGCCCCGGCTTGGACCGTGCGTAGTCCATGAACTCCTTGAGGCTCTTGGCTGGCACGTTGGGGTTGACCAGCAGCGCCAGCGGCTGCATGGCGGTGCGCGCAATCGGCACGAAATCCTTGAGCGTGGAGTACGGCAGGCGGGTGTACAGGCCCGGGTTGATCACCATGACGCCGGTGTTGGCCAGCATCAGGGTATGGCCGTCGGGCGGTGCCTTCATCACATCCTGCGCGCCCACGGTGCCGCCTGCGCCCGCCTTGTAGTCCAGCACCACCGGCTGGCCCAGCACGCCCTGCAGCTTGTCGGTGAGCAGGCGGGCATGCTGGTCCAGCGGGCCACCCGCCGGAAAGCCGATGACGATGCGCACCGGCTTGGACGGAAACGCCTGCGCGTGGGCAGTGAGCGACAGGACAACGCCCGCAGCAAGTGCAAGGCAGGAACGGATGAGCTTCATCGGTGTCTCCAGACGGTGGCCGTCAGTGTTGTTGGGAAATGGCAGCGTCGAAAAGACGCGGGTAAATCGCCGGCGCGCACGCTCTGCCGCGCCGTTACCAAAGGCTACCAGAGCAGCGGTGCATTCAAGGCGTGCCGTACGTTGAAGATCTGGAGCCCCGCCGCTCCGGCGGCGCCGCTCAGCCCTTCCAGCCGCGCACCAGCACCCACTGGCAGGTGGCCGTAGCCACCACCAGTGCTGCATAGGTCAGCATCTTGCCGTCGCGCCCCCACAGCACCAGCCCGCCGGCCAGCACCGCCAGCCCCACGGCAAAGACGATGGCGAACTGGCGCCAGCGCGGCCCGGCAGCGGCGCCTTTGGCACCGAAGAAACGCCCGCATAGCACCACGGCCAGCGCCAGCGCAGCGGCAGGCGCCGAGAAGTTGAGCAGGTGGTTGAGGATGTCGAGCGGGCCCATGGAATTGACCCACATCAAGTCTTGCAGCGACTGGCAAGCCGGATGGGGCCAACAATTTTATAATCGGGCCACCATGGCAGTCTGGGCCCTCGGCATCAACCACCACACCGCGCCGCTCGACCTGCGCGGAAAGTTCGCGTTCGCGCTCGACCAGATCGCCCCCACGCTGCACGGCCTGCGCCAGTCGCTGGGCACCTCTGGCGGCGGTGCGGGCCGCCATCCGGGGGTGGAAACCGCCATCATCTCCACCTGCAACCGCACCGAAATCTACTGCGCGGGCGAGCAGCCCGCCATGGAGCACACGCTGGGCTGGCTGGCGCACAGCGGCGGCGTCAGCCCCTCGCTGCTGGCATCGCACTCGTACACGCTCGAAGACAGCCTGGTGGCCCGCCACGCCTTTCGCGTGGCCAGCGGGCTGGATTCGATGGTGCTGGGCGAGGCCCAGATCCTGGGCCAGATGAAAGACGCCGTGCGCGCCGCCGAAACGGCCGGTGCACTGGGCACCACACTCAACCAGCTGTTCCAGCGCAGCTTTGCGGTGGCCAAGGAAGTGCGTACCAGCACCGAAATCGGCGCGCACAGCATCAGCATGGCGGCCGCGGCCGTGCGCTTGGCCAGCCAGCTGTTTGAAGATCTGACCGAAACCAAGGTGCTGTTCGTGGGCGCGGGCGAAATGATCGAGCTGTGCGCCACGCACTTTGCCGCCAAGAACCCGAAGGCCATCGCCATCGCCAACCGCACCCTGGAGCGCGGCGAGAAGCTGGCTACCCGCTTCGGCGGTGAAGTGATGCGCCTGGCCGACCTGCCCGAACGCCTGCACGAGTTTGACGCCGTCATCAGCTGCACCGCCAGCAGCCTGCCCATCATTGGCCTGGGCGCAGTGGAGCGCGCGCTCAAGAAACGCCGCCACCGCCCCATGTTCATGGTCGACCTGGCCGTGCCGCGCGACATCGAGCCCGAGGTGAAAGCCCTGGGCGACGTGTACCTGTACACCGTGGACGACCTGGCCAGCGTGGTGCAGACCGCTCAGGCCAACCGCCAGGCCGCCGTGGCACAGGCCGAAGCCATCATCGACGCGGGCGTGCAGAGCTTCATGCACTGGATGGAGCTGCGCAGCCCGGCCCTGGGCGAAGGCGGCGTGGTGCCGCTGATCCAGCAGCTCAACGCCCAGACGGACGAATGGCGCGCCCTGGAAATCGCCCGCGCCAAGAAGCTGCTGGCCAAGGGCGAAGACATGGACGCCGTGCTCGAAGCCCTCTCGCGCGGCCTCACGCAGAAGATGCTGCACGGCACCCTGGCCGAGCTGCGCGCGGGCGACGCCGAGATGCGCGCCCAGACGGCACAGACCGTTTCGCGCCTGTTCCTGCGCTCGCAGACCAAGACCGGCAGCCACAACGGCCTGTAGCGGCGCTCGCCCGCTCCGCCGCACCGATTTGAAGCCAAATCGGCCCAAGGTCCTTGAATCACAAGCACCTTTAGCTACAATATTCGTAGCAAACCCATTTTCCAGAACGCCATGAAACCCTTCCTCCGAACCCAGCTGGAGCGCTACGCACAGCGCCTGGGCGAACTCGACTTCCTGCTCTCGCGCGAAGACATCATGAGCGACATGGCGCAGTACCGGCGCATCTCCGTCGAGCATGCCGAGGTCACGCAGGTCGCAGGGCGCTACGCCCGCTACCAGCAGCGCGAGGCCGACCTTGCGGGCGCGCGTGAGATGCTGGTGTCTTCTGCCGATTCGCCCGACATGGCCGAGATGGCGCAGGAAGAAATCACGAGTGCAGAGGCCGAGCTGCTCCAGCTGGAAGACGAACTGCAGCGCCTGCTGTTGCCCAAGGACCCCGACGACGCGCGCAACGCGTTTGTGGAAATCCGCGCAGGCACCGGTGGCGACGAATCGGCCCTGTTTGCCGGCGACATCACCCGCATGTACACCCGCTACGCCGCCAACGTGGGCTGGAAGGTGGAGGTAGTCAGCGAGAACGCGGCCGAGCTGGGCGGCTACAAGGAAATCGTGCTGCGCATCGAAGGTCAGCCCGGCACGGGCCCCTCCGGTAGCGGGGTCTACGGCGCGCTCAAGTTCGAATCCGGCGGCCACCGCGTGCAGCGCGTGCCCGCCACCGAAACGCAGGGTCGCATCCACACCAGCGCCTGTACCGTGGCCGTGATGCCCGAGCCCGACGAGCACGAAGCCATCAAGCTCAACCCGGCCGACCTGCGCATCGACACCTTCCGCGCCAGCGGCGCGGGCGGTCAGCACATCAACAAGACCGATTCGGCCGTGCGCGTAGTGCACTTGCCTACCGGCATCGTGGCCGAATGCCAGGACGGCCGCAGCCAGCACGCCAACAAGGCCAAGGCGCTGCAAGTGCTGCAAGCCCGCATCCAGGAGAAAGAGCGCAGCGAGCGCGCCGCCAAGGAAGCCGCGCTGCGCAAGGGCCTGATCGGCAGCGGCGACCGCAGCGACCGCATCCGCACCTACAACTTCCCGCAGGGGCGGCTGACCGACCACCGCATCAACCTCACGCTGTACAAATTGCTGGCGGTGATGGAAGGCGATCTGGGCGACGTGTTGCAGGCGCTTGCCCATGCGCGCGAGGCCGAGCAGCTGGAAGAGCTGGAAACGGGCACCAACGGCTGACGCAAGCCATTTTTTGGCCATATTGGCCGGTAGCCCCCGTTTCATCATCCCCTGTAGCTATCAAAATCATAGTGAACCAGCCCTCCTACCAGATCGCACAGGCGCTGGCCCAGGCACAGGCGCAGGGCCTGGCGCGCATCGACGCCCAACTGCTGCTGCTGCATGTGCTCGCGCGCCCCGACGCGGGCCGCGCCTGGCTGCTGGCACACGACACCGACCCGCTGGAGCCCGACACCCAGGCCCGCTTTGCCACGCTGTGCCAGCGCCGGCTGGCCGGCGAGCCTGTGGCCTACCTCACAGGTCACAAGGAGTTCTACGGCCTGCCACTACAGGTGGACGCCCGCGTGCTCGACCCCCGGCCCGACACCGAGACGCTGGTGGACTGGGCTTTGATGCTGGCCCTGCCACAGCCCGCGCCGCGCATCGTGGACCTGGGCACCGGCAGCGGCGCCATTGCGCTGGCGCTACAGCACCAGTGCCCGCATGCGCAGGTGCTGGCGGTGGACGCGAGCGAGGACGCACTGGCCGTGGCGCGCGCCAACGCCGGGCGGCTCGGCCTGCCGGTGCGGTTTGCATGGGGCAACTGGCTGGCGGGGCTGGACCGTGAGGCGGGCGGTCCGTTTGACCTGATCGTCTCGAATCCGCCCTACATCGCCGCGGACGACCCGCACCTGGCCGCCCTGACGCACGAGCCGCTGCAAGCCCTGGCCAGCGGGGCCGATGGGCTGCAGGACCTCCGCACCATCATCCGGCAGGCGCCAGACCACCTGGTGGCGGGCGGCTGGCTGCTGCTGGAGCACGGTCACGACCAGTCGGCCGCAGTGCAGGCCCTCCTGGTAGACCGCGGGTTTGCCGACGTCCGGAGCCGGGACGACCTTTCGGGCATTGCGCGTTGCACCGGCGGCCGCTGGCCGGGCTGAGAGCACGAAAGAGATGCGATGGCAAGAAGGCAGTGGGGTGAAACCGGCTGGGGTGCCCCCACCTGCGAGACAGTGAAATAATCCACCCATCCGACCCGATTCCGGCCGCAGCCACCCCACGGTTGCAAGCCAACCCTTTCAAGGAGCATTCCCATGAGCGACACCCAGCAACGCATCAACACCCTCGTCAAATCCAGCGAGGTCCTGCTTTTCATGAAGGGCAGCGCCAGCTTCCCCATGTGCGGCTTCTCGGGCCGCGCCATCCAGATCCTGAAGGCCTGCGGCGTGGACCCCAAGAGCGTGGTCACCGTGAATGTGCTGGAAGACGACGCCATCCGCCAGGGCATCAAGGAATACAGCAACTGGCCCACCATCCCGCAGCTGTACGTCAAGGGCGAATTCATCGGCGGCTCGGACATCATGATGGAGATGTACGAATCCGGCGAACTCAAGCAGGTGCTGGGCACCGAAGGCTGATAGCCCGCGCACGGGGCTTCGCGCCCCTCGCAAGACAAGCCGCCTTCGGGCGGCTTTTTGCTGCCCAGGTGCAGTGGCGAAGGAACGGTGCCAAGGCATGGTGCCAAGGCGTGGGGCAAAGGCATGGCGCATTGCCGCAACAGACGCACCAGATCAGGTCTTTTCCGGTACTGCGGCGGGCATGTTGTGTGCTTGAATGAAAGCGTGACCCACATCACGAAGGAGCATGCAATGACCAGCCATAGCCTTGTTCCCCAGTCGCCGGCCCTGCGCATTCCGGTGGCCCAGATGCGCAATGTGTTCCACCCCGGCGACGTCGAGCGCAAGCTCTCGCGGCTGCAGGAGTCCTGCAACCAGCGCGAATACGAAACCCTGCGCACCGTGTACGAACGCATGCTCGAACGCGGCCCGGAGCGCTTTCAGGTCAAGCCTGCGGGCATCCCCGACATGGCCAGCCTGTATGAGCAGCTGCCCAACTTCACCGATGTGCTGGACGACGTGCGGCGCCATGTGGCACTGGCGCAAGACAGTAGCGATGGCCTGGAAGTCACGCCCATGCTGCTGCTCGGCCCGCCGGGCATCGGCAAAACCCACTTTGCTCGCCATCTGGCCGAGCTGCTCGGCACCGGCATGAACCTGCTGCCCATGAGCTCCATGACCGCGGGCTGGCTGCTGTCGGGCTCGTCCGCGCAGTGGAAGGGCGCGCGGCCCGGCAAGGTGTTCGAGGCCTTGGTGGAGGGGGAATACGCCAATCCGGTGATCGTGGTGGACGAGATCGACAAGGCCAGCGGCGACGCGCAGTACGACCCGCTGGGCGCGCTGTACAGCCTGCTGGAACACGATACCGCCCAGAGCTTCACCGACGAGTTTGCCGAGGTGGCCATTGACGCCAGCCAGGTCATCTGGATCACCACCGCAAACGATGCCCGCGGTATCCCCGACCCGATCCTGAACCGCATGAACGTGTTCGAGGTGGACGCACCCACGCTGGACCAGGCCCGCACCATCGCCCGCAATCTGTATGCGGGCATCCGCGCTGGACACGACTGGGGGCGGCTGATTGACCCGGAGCCCTCGGGCGACGTGCTGGACCAGCTGGCCCAGATGCCACCGCGCGAGATGCGCCGCGCACTCATGACCGGTTTTGGCAATGCGCGGCTGGACCGGCGCTCCACGGTGGAAGTGGCGGATCTGCCCCGGGCCGCATCCGGGCGCGGCCGCATCGGTTTCGTGCAGTAACCACCCGACGATTCGACCAGGCCGCCGCACCAGTCATTGGCCGGGCGACGGCCCTGGCACCGCATGGGCACAGGGGTGGCAGATACACTTGACACACCTGTGCCCTGCACGCCCTGCCCTTGCCCATGACCCTTTCGCAAAGCCTTTTCGTCATCCTGATCCTCATCGCAGCCAGCGCGTTTTTCTCGATGGCAGAGATTTCGCTCGCGGCCGCACGCCGCTTGCGGCTGAGGCAGATGGCTGATGAAGGGGTGCCACAAGCCGACCGGGTGCTGCGCATGCAGGAGCAACCCAGCGACTACTTCACGGTGGTGCAGGTGGGGCAGAACGCGGTGGCCATCCTCGGCGGTATCGTAGGCGAAGGGGCACTGAGCCCGCACTTTGCGGCGCTGTTCGGCCTGTGGTTGAGTGATGCCACGGCGCAGACTGCCGGGTTCCTGGTGTCGTTCCTCGTCATCACCTCGCTGTTCATCCTGTTTGCCGACCTATTCCCCAAGCGGCTGGGCATGGCCGACCCCGAGCGGCTGGCGGTGCGGCTGGCGCAGCCCATGTCGTGGTGCATGACGCTGCTGCGCCCGCTGGTGTGGTTCTACAGCCGCGGTGCCGACATGCTGTTCCGCGCGCTCGGCCTGTCGTCGTTGCGCGATGACCGCATCACCTCGGACGACATCCTGGCCATGATGGAAGCTGGCGCGCGCGCGGGCGTGCTGGCTGCGCGCGAGCAGCAGGTCATCACCAACGTGTTCGAGCTCGATACGCGCATGGTCTCCAGCGCCATGTCGCCGCGCGACCGGGTGGCCTTCTTCCTGCGGGACGAGCCCGATGCCGTGATCCGCCTGCGCATTGCGGCGGAACCCTTTTCGACCTACCCCGTATGCGAGGGCGACATCGACCATGTGGTGGGCTATGTGGACGCGAAGGATTTGTTCCAGCGCGTGCTGAACAACCAGCCCATCTCGCTGGCCGACGACAGCCTGGTGCGCAAGGTGCTTATCGTGCCCGACCGGCTCACGCTGTCCGAAGTGCTGGAGCAGTTCCGCCATGTGCACGAAGACTTTGCCGTGATCGTCAACGAGTACAGCCTGGTGGTGGGCGTCGTCACACTGAACGACGTGATGAGCACGGTGATGGGCGATCTGGTGGGCCCCGCCGATGAAGAGCAGATCGTGCGCCGCGACGAGAACTCCTGGCTGATCGACGGCGTGACGCCGGTGCAGGATGTGCTGCACGCGCTGTCGCTTGACGAGCTGCCCCATGCGGACCAGTACGAGACCCTTGCGGGCTTCCTGATGGTGATGCTGCGCCGTGTGCCGCGCCGCACCGACAGCGTGACCTGGGGCGGCTACAAGTTTGAAGTGCTGGACGTGGACAGCTACCGGATCGACCAGGTCATGGTCTCGCGGGTGGGCACTGCCACCAGTCCTGCGGCGGACGCTGCCAGCGCAGCCCTGATCCAGGGTTCCTGAGCGACTACAGCAGGGGCCATGCCCGGCCAGTCCCATGCCCGGGGCAGCAGACCTATGCAGCGGGTAACTGTTTGCCAGGCTCGCCAAAGAGCCACTGGCGCTGCGCACCGAACACGGCGTCGGGGTACGGCGAGCGCCCCCGGCTGCCGTTGTAGCGCCCCAGCGCCATGAACAGGTCACCGCGTTCGCGGTCGATGTAGTGCCTCAGGATCACGCAGCCAAAACGCAGGTTGGTCTGCATGTGGAAAAGCTTGCCCGGATCGCCATCGCCGATGACACGGGTCCAGAACGGCATCACCTGCATGTAGCCGCGCGCGCCCACGCTGGACACTGCAAACTTGCGGAAAGCGCTTTCCACCTGGATGAGCCCCAGGACCAGCGATACATCGAGCCCGGCCCGCTTGGCCTCGTACCAGACCGTCTGCAGGAAATCGCGGCGCACTTCCCACTCCGGCTTGCGGCGGCGCAGGCGGTCACTCATCGTGCCCAACCAGCGCAGATAGTGCAGGCGGGATTCAGTGCTGAAAAATTCGGGCTCGGGCGGGGCCTGGTTGGCGATGGCCGAGCTGAGCGCGGTGCGTACCGAGTCCATCAGCGGCTCTTCGAGCTGGCCTCCGGCATGGGCAACGGCAGGCATGGCCAGCCAACCCGCCGGAACTGCTGCCGAGGATGCCGCCAGCAACAGCCCGCGACGCGACACCCTGTGCGCATCGGTGGCGCCACTGCGGCCTGCCAGGTCCCACGCCGCCGTCATACGGCCATGCGGCCCTTCAAGTGGGCCAGTATGTCTGCCGTGGCCACCTTGGTGGCTGCGGCGTCGCGACGGTTCTGGTACTCGACCATGCCTTCCTTCAGGCTCTTGTCGCCAATCGTCACGCGATGCGGTACGCCAATGAGCTCCCAGTCGGCAAACATGGCGCCGGGGCGCTCGCCGCGGTCGTCGAGGATCACGTCCACACCGGCTGCCATCAGGTCGGCATACAGCGACTCGGCAGTCCCCTTGACGGCTTCGCTGCGGTCCATGCCGACGGGGCAGATGACCACGGTGAAGGGTGCAATCGCGTCGGGCCAGATGATGCCGCGCTCATCGTGGTTCTGCTCGATGGCAGCGGCAGGCAGGCGCGTGACGCCAATGCCGTAGCAACCCATTTCCAGCGGCTGGGGCTTGCCGTTTTCATCGAGGAAGGTGGCGTTCATGGCGCGGCTGTACTTGGTGCCCAGATAGAACACATGGCCCACTTCGATGCCGCGTTCGATGGCAAGTTCACCCTGTCCATCGGGAGATTTGTCGCCCGCCACCACATTGCGCAGGTCTGCCACAGCATCCGGCTCGGGCAGGTCGCGGCCCCAGTTCACGCCAGTGATATGGAAATCGGGCTCGTTGGCACCGCAGATCCAGTCGGCCATCAGGGCGACTTCGCGGTCGGCCACGATCTTCAAGGGCTTTTTCAGACCGATAGGACCCAGGTAGCCCGGTTTGCATCCGAAGTGCTCATCGATTTCACCCAGCGTGGCAAACCGGAACCCGGCGAGGCCCGGCACCTTGGATACCTTGATCTCGTTCATGTCGTGATCGCCGCGCAGCAGCAGGAGCCACACCTGGGTCTTGACGATCTCGCCAGCTTCGCTGGTTTCGTCCGTGGCCAGTACCAGCGACTTGACGGTGGTGTGGAGCGGCACGCCCAGCAGCTCCGCCACATCCGCGCAGGTGCTCTTGCCGGGCGTTGTTGTTTTGGTCATGGCCTGGCTGGCGCCGCCGCGCGGCCCGGCCGGTGCCAGCGCCTCTGCCTTTTCCATGTTGGCCGCGTAGTCGCTTTGCGGGCAGTAGACGATGGCGTCTTCGCCGGTAGCGGCGATTACCTGGAACTCCTCACTCAGGTCGCCGCCGATGGCGCCACTGTCGGCGGCCACTGCGCGGTAGGTCAGCCCGAAGCGGTCGAAGATCTGCCGGTAGGCCTTGGCCATGACCTGGTAGCTGGCCTTGGCGGCCACCTGGTCGCGGTCAAAGCTGTAGGCGTCCTTCATGATGAACTCGCGGCCACGCATCAGGCCAAAGCGCGGGCGGCGCTCATCGCGGAACTTGGTCTGGATCTGGTAGAAGTTCTTGGGCAGCTGCTTGTAGCTGCGCAGTTCCTGCCGTGCGATGTCAGTGATCACTTCTTCACTGGTGGGCTGCACGACGAAATCCCGGCCATGGCGGTCCTGGATTCGGAGCAGTTCAGGGCCCATCTTGTCGAAGCGGCCGGTTTCCTGCCACAGCTCGGCCGGCTGCACCACAGGCATGGTCAGCTCCACGGCGCCGGCCCGATTCATTTCTTCACGCACGATGGCTTCGACCTTGCGGATCACCCGCAGGCCCATGGGCATGTAGTTGTAGATGCCAGCGCCCAGTTTCTTGATCAGGCCGGCCCGCATCATGAGCTTGTGGCTCACGACTTCGGCGTCAGCCGGAGCTTCCTTCAGGGTGGAAATAAAGAATTGGGAGGCTTTCATCGGCGGCGGGTTCGGGCAGAACGAAGCGGTCCACTTGCCGCGCGCTGGGCGCCGTGCATAATGGACGCAGTTTAAAAATTTGGGGTTTGATTATGCTTGACCGGGACGGCTTTCGGCCGAACGTCGGCATCATCCTGCTCAACCAGAAGAACCAGGTGTTCTGGGGCAAGCGCATACGCACCCACAGCTGGCAGTTCCCGCAGGGTGGCATTGACCGGGGTGAAACCCCCGAGCAGGCCATGTTCCGCGAGTTGCACGAAGAGGTGGGATTATTGCCCAACCACGTTCGCGTGGTGGCCCGAACCCGTGACTGGTTGCGCTATGAGGTGCCAGACCGGTACATCCGCCGCGATGCCCGCGGCCACTACAAGGGCCAGAAACAGATCTGGTATCTGCTGCAGCTGGTCGGCCACGACTGGGACCTGAACCTACGCGCCACCAATCATCCGGAATTCGACGCCTGGCGCTGGAATGACTACTGGGTGCCACTGGACGTGGTGGTGGAGTTCAAGCGCGGCGTCTATGAAATGGCGCTGACCGAACTGGCCCGCTATCTGCCGCGCCACGAACAACGCAACCGCTACCTGCGCAGCGGCATGCGCACGCGCGAAGGCGAGCACGCGGGCGCGATGTTCCGTTCGGGTTCGATGCTGGTGAACCCGGGCATGGAACTGCCGCCGGGTGCCAGCTTTGATCCAGATCCGCAGACCAGCATTCCGGGTGAACTGGACGCCATCCCCAGTACGACCGATCCTCGCTGAAAGCCGCCTTATCTGCGCCGGGGCAGCGGGGGTTCAATCAGCAGACCGCTGAGCGCAAAAGCACATGGCGGGTGGTGGCTCCTGACCGCAATACCCTCACTGCTGGTCGGCGAAAGCCAAACACCGGGTTCAATGCGCGGTCAGCTTTTGGCAGAGCTGACGCACAGGGGTATCGGGCAGTCAGGCGCCCGCCCAACCAGCGGCCAAGACCATGTTGTCGCGGTGCACCATTTCCGGCTCTGCCGCGTACCCTAGCAAACGCTCAAATTCAGCGGATGGCTTGCGGCACAACAGCCGCGCTTCGGCCGCGGCGTAGTTGGCCAGCCCCCGTGCAATCTCTACCCCGGTGGCGTCGCGTACCGCAATGACATCGCCGCGCGAGAAATCCCCTTCCACCGCGGTCATGCCGATCGGGAGCAGGCTTTTGCCCTCGTCGCGCACCTTGGCAGCAGCGCCCGCATCAACCACTACAGCCCCCCGCAGCTGTAAATGATCAGCCATCCACTGCTTGCGAGCCTGCTGTTTCTGAGTCTGGGCCACCAGCAGCGTACCCAGCGATTCACCACCTGAAAGGCGTACGAGCACGTCCGGCTCACGACCCCAGGCAATGACGGTGGATGCCCCGGACCCAGCTGCGCGCTTTGCAGCCAGGATCTTGGTAATCATCCCGCCCTTGCCAATGCTGGAACCTGCACCACCGGCCATGGCCTCGAGGGCAGGATCGCCCGCCTTGGCTTCGTGCACAAACTGCGCCGCCGGATCGCGCCGGGGGTCTGCGGTGTAGAGACCTTTCTGATCCGTCAAAATGATCAGGGCGTCAGCCTCTACAAGATTGGCAACGAGCGCTCCAAGGGTGTCGTTGTCGCCGAATTTGATCTCGTCGTTGACGACCGTATCGTTTTCGTTGATGACAGGCACCACACCCAACCGCAGCAGCGTCACGAGCGTCGAGCGGGCGTTGAGGTAACGCTCACGGTCTGCCAGGTCGGCGTGGGTCAGCAGCACCTGCGCGCTGCCCATGCCCTGCTCACGCAACTTGGTTTCGTACATCTGGGCGAGGCCCATCTGGCCTACGGCAGCGGCGGCCTGCAGCTCGTGCACTTCGTGTGGCCGGGTTGTCCAGCCCAGGCGCTTCATGCCCTCGGCAATCGCACCGCTGGACACCATGACCACCTCGCGCGGGGCGCCGCCGCCGTCGCCGCGCACCAGCGCGGCCAGCTGCCGGCTCCACTCGCCGATGGCCGTCTCGTCGAGGCCGCGCCCTTCATTGGTCACAAGACTGGAGCCCACCTTCACCACAATGCGGCGGGCATCTCGCAAAACGCTGGAAGCCATTTTTTCAGTGTTTTTGGCTGATGGTGCTTTTTGTATATGCACCGTCAGCTATTAAATAAATAGCAAATGCCGCGATTGGGACAGAGACCGGCACCATATCAGGCCGGCGTGTCGCCGGCGAACCGGGGGTCCACCTCGACCGGCTCGTTCTCGATACGCTGCTCCGCTTGAACATGCTTGAAGATGGCGTGGATCAAAGGTTCGCACCCTTCACGCGTCAGTGCCGAGATCTCGAAGACCGGCCCTTTCCACTTGAAACGCTTGACGAAGTCAGTCACGCGCGCCTTGCGCTCTTCGGTCGGCACCATATCGAGCTTGTTGAGCACCAGCCACCGAGGCTTGTTGTAGAGCTGCTGGTCGTACTTCTTGAGCTCGTTCACGATGGCCTTGGCTTGCGCGACTGGGTCTACCGCGTCATCGAACGGCGCGAGATCAACAATGTGGAGCAGCAAACGCGTGCGCTGCAGATGGCGCAAAAACTGATGCCCCAGGCCCGCCCCCTCAGAAGCACCCTCGATCAGACCCGGAATGTCGGCCACGACAAAACTCTGCTCAGGACCGACGCGCACCACGCCCAGGTTGGGGTGAAGCGTCGTGAACGGATAGTCTGCAATCTTGGGCCGGGCGTTCGACACTGCGGTGATGAAGGTGGACTTACCCGCATTGGGCATGCCCAAAAGGCCCACATCCGCCAACACCTTCAGCTCCAGCTTCAGGTTCTTTTTTTCGCCCGGCCAGCCGGGAGTCTTCTGGCGGGGCGCACGGTTGATGGCGCTTTTGAAGCGCATATTTCCAAAGCCACCGTCTCCGCCCTTGGCAATGGTGATCACCTCGCCCGGAGTCAGCAGTTCATAGAGGACTTCGCCGGTTTCAGCGTCGGTGATGATGGTACCCACCGGCATCTTCAGCGTGATGTCGCTGCCCGCCGCACCAAACATGTCCGAGCCCATGCCGTGCTCACCCCGCTTGGCCTCGTGCCGGCGCGAGTAGCGGAAATCGACCAACGTGTTCAGGTTGGGATCGGCCACCGCAAAAACGTGCCCCCCGCGTCCACCGTCCCCGCCATTGGGCCCGCCGAACTCCTTGTACTTTTCGTGCCGGAACGACACGCAGCCATTGCCGCCATCACCTGCAGCAATATCAATAAAGGCTTCGTCGACGAACTTCATGGGAAATATCCAGTTTACAAAACCCGGTCGGCACAAATGCAGGCCGGCATACCGCGCCGCTGAAACGGCGTGGAGGTACCACTTGGACTGATAATCGCTGACCTTACTGCAAAAGCAGTCAAAGGCAGCACATCGTACAGACCCAAACAACAAAGCCCCGGCAGAGCGGGGCTTCGAAGATGACCCGAGGTGACCCTCAGGCTGGTGTCACATTAACCGTGGACTTGGACAACGCGCCCTTGGTGCCAAAAGACACGTGGCCGTCAACCAAGGCGAACAAAGTGTGATCCTTGCCCACGCCGACATTGTTGCCGGGATGGAAACGCGTACCGCGTTGACGCACGATGATCGAGCCAGCGCTGATCAGTTCACCACCGAACGCCTTGACACCAAGCATCTTTGGCTTGGAATCGCGCCCGTTTCGCGTAGAGCCGCCGCCTTTTTTCTGTGCCATGACTCAGCTCCTTCGATTAAGCAGCAATCGCACCGATTTGCAGCTCAGTGAACTGCTGGCGATGGCCTTGGCGTTTTTGATAGTGCTTGCGACGGCGCATCTTGAAGATGTGCACCTTGTCGTGCTTGCCGTGGGCCACGACAGTGGCTTTCACGGTTGCGCCGGACACCAGGGGCGTACCAACCTTCAGTTCAGCGCCGTTGCCGACAGCCAGAACCTGGTCGATCACAATTTCCTGGCCTACGTCCGCAGCAATCTGTTCTACTTTAATTTTTTCGCCGGAAGCAACGCGATACTGCTTGCCGCCGGTTTTTATGACCGCGTACATGTTGACCTCTTGATATGAGTTCCGCAGACGGATTTCTGCAGAGCCCAAGAGTATAACCTACCGTGTCTCGCCTGCCTAGCCGCGCTGCCGAGCTTCACGGAGCGGCCGACAGCGAAAGCCAGGCGCAAGGTGCTGCGTTCCTATAATTACGCATCTTTTCGCGACCACGACCTTGACCGCACATACCGCCCCAGCCGCCTCGCCCCTTCTGCTCGTCGCCAGCGACATGCTGGAGGTCGACAAGGTCATCAGTCAACGCCTGACATCCAGCGTGCCCCTCGTGGCGCAGATATCCCAGTACATCATCGCCGCGGGGGGCAAACGCCTTCGCCCTGCTCTGCTGCTCATGGTGTGCGGGGCACTGGGCTATGGCGGCACCCATCGCTTCAGCCTGGCTGCAGTGGTAGAACTGATCCACACTGCGACGCTGCTGCACGACGACGTGGTCGACGCATCCACCCTCCGCAGGGGCCGTCCAACGGCCAATGAGACCTTCGGAAATCCGGCAAGCGTCCTGGTCGGCGACTTCTTGCACACCCGGTCTTTCCAGATGATGGTAGAGGCAGGAAGCATGCGGATCATGGAGATCCTCTCGGAAGCAACCAATGTCATTGCGGAGGGGGAAGTTCTCCAACTGATGAACATGCATGATGCTTCATTGGACGAAGAAGGCTACTTGAGGGTTATCCGCTCCAAAACCGCGAAGCTGTTCGAGGCCAGCGCCCGGATCGGAGCGGTGCTTGCAGAAAGCACCCCCGCCACTGAACAGGCCTGCGCGACCTACGGACAGGCTCTGGGAACCGCTTTCCAGATCATCGACGATGTGCTGGACTACGACGGTGACGCGGCCGAAATGGGCAAAAACCTCGGAGACGATCTGCGCGAAGGCAAATCCACGTTACCACTGATTGCAGCCATCAAGCGCGGAACCGTTCAGCAGGCCGCCACGGTGCGGCGTGCGATTGAAGAGGGCTCGACCGAACAGCTCGCCGACATCATTGCGATCGTCAAGGACACCGGGGCACTTGGCGTAGCGCGGGATGCCGCCATCGCGGAAGCCCGCCGTGCTGTTTCAGCAGCGCAATTGCTGCCTGCGAATCCATATTCGGGGGCCTTGCTAGAATTGGCATCACAATTGCTGGCTAGGCGCATGTAAGTTGGAAACCCAACCCGGCCCGTGGCAGACGGCCCGCAAGCGGGGTGTAGCTTAGCCTGGTAGAGCGCTACGTTCGGGACGTAGAGGCCGGAGGTTCGAATCCTCTCACCCCGACCAGCTAATCAGATGCGCGCCATGCGCGGACAGTCACAGGGCTGTTGTGAATATCCATCGCTGTACAGGCTGTGGGTGATCGGCGATGATAGGATGGTTTCTTTTCCCAACCTCACACATCCCCGGTTACATGGCCGCTGTCGATACTGCCTCCAAAGAAGTCTCCGCGGTCGCGCTTCCCGGTCTGGGGAGGGCTCTCATATCCGCGGGCAAGCTGACGCAGAAGTCAGCAGAGGATATTTACAAAAAATCACAGATTGCCCGGACCAGTTTTATTGGCGAGTTGACGGGCTCGGGCGCCGTTTCTGCAGCGGATCTCGCACACACGGTTTCGGCCGTTTTCGGCGCTCCATTGCTCGACCTGGAGGCGATCGACCCCCTGCGGCTGCCCAAGGAACTGCTGGATCCAAAGATTTGCCAGGCCTATCGCGTAATCGTCCTCAGCAAGCGGAATAATCGTCTTATTGTGGCAACGGCTGATCCGACGGATCAGGAAGCAGCCGAGAAAATAAAATTCACCACCCAGATGGGTGTGGACTGGATTATCGCCGAGTACGACAAGTTGAGTCGCCTGGTGGATGCATCCACCAAGTCGGTTGCCGAGTCGATGGACGGTATCACATCGTCCAGCGCTGATTTTGAGTTTGACGATGTACCCGTAGAAGACGCGCCGGAAAACAACGATGCAGGCGCAACAGATGTCGAAGATGCGCCAGTCGTCAAATTTCTCCACAAGATGCTCCTAGATGCGTTCAACATGCGGGCGTCGGATCTGCATTTTGAACCTTACGAACACCAGTACCGGGTCCGCTTTCGCATCGACGGAGAATTACGTGAAATCGCCTCCCCACCGGTAGCCATTAAAGACAAGCTGGCATCACGGATCAAGGTCATTTCACGGCTGGATATCTCAGAAAAGCGCGTCCCGCAAGACGGGCGGATGAAACTCAAAGTCGGTCCTGACCGGGTCATTGATTTTCGGGTTAGCACGTTACCCACTTTGTTTGGCGAAAAAATCGTCATCCGGATTCTTGATCCCAGCAGCGCAAAGCTCGGTATTGATGCGCTCGGTTACGAGCCTGTGGAGAAAGAGCGACTGCTGCAAGCCATCAGTCGTCCTTACGGCATGATTCTTGTTACTGGACCTACTGGGTCCGGCAAAACAGTGTCGCTTTACACCTGCTTGAATCTACTGAACAAGCCAGGTGTAAATATTGCAACTGCTGAAGATCCATCGGAAATCAACCTTCCGGGGGTAAACCAGGTAAACGTCAACGAAAAGGCGGGCCTCACTTTCGCAGTGGCACTGAAATCTTTCCTGCGTCAGGATCCAGACATTATCATGGTGGGGGAAATCCGGGATCTGGAAACTGCAGATATCTCCATCAAGGCAGCTCAGACAGGTCACCTTGTGCTGTCGACTCTCCATACGAATGACGCCCCGACAACGCTGACGCGGATGCGCAACATGGGTATTGCGCCGTTCAACATCGCATCAAGCGTCATCCTGATTACAGCCCAACGCCTTGCCAGAAGGTTGTGCCCGGCGTGCAAGACACCCGCGGACATTCCGCATGAGACGCTACTGGAAGCTGGTTATCCCGAGCACGATCTTGACGGGACATGGGTGACGTACAGGCCCGTCGGATGTTCAGCATGTAACAACGGTTATAAGGGCCGCTTGGGCATTTATCAGGTCATGCCAATCTCGGAAGAAATTCAACGCATCATTTTGCGCGACGGCAGTGCACTGGAAATCGCTGAGCAGGCGAAATCTGAGGGTGTGCGGTCACTTCGGGACGCGGGACTGCACAAGGCGAAACTAGGGTTGACTTCTCTGGAAGAAGTGCTCGCGGTTACCAACGAATAGCGCTTACAAGGGATTATCAGTATGGCGACCGCTGCATCAACCATCAAGGAATTTGTATTTGAGTGGGAAGGCAAGGACAGGCACGGGAAAGTGGTTCGGGGTGAGACGCGTGCCTCGGGCGAAAACCAGGTCCAAGCAACTTTGCGCAGGCAAGGTGTGTTTCCGACAAAGATCAAGAAACGCCGGATGCGTTCCGGCAAGACGATCAAGCCAAAAGACATC
>LNFM01000332.1_pt1 | contig 120568 bp, 94 predicted proteins | sample 596031 | NCBI WGS metagenome assembly LNFM01 (sample SAMN04254537, study PRJNA301005) | activated carbon metagenome | isolation source: dual media filters at the Ann Arbor, Michigan drinking water treatment plant | place: USA: Ann Arbor | reverse complement strand
TCGACGTGAGCTGCTCCATCGAGGACGCGGTCTCTTCGAGGCTCGAGGCCTGCTCTTCGGTACGGCCGGACAGATCTTGATTGCCCGCGGCGATCTCCTTCGCGGCGGTCGTGATGGATTCCACCGATTCGCGAATCTGCGCGATCAACCGACGCAGGTTTTCGGTGGAAGCATTGGTATCCTGCTGAAGAATGGCAAGTTGGCCGTCAAAGACGCCCGTGACGGCCTGCATCAGATCGCCCTCAGCCAGCGCTCTCGATACTCGCCCCACCTCGGAGACACCAGCTTCCGTTACTGTCAGAACCTGATTCAGCCCCTCCGACATCTGCAACGCGAAGCCTTCCTTGCCCTCGACCGCCAAACGCTTACCGAAGTCCCCAGCAGCCGCGGCCTGGACGACACCGGCAATCTCGCGTTCGACCAGGAGCTCCTGCGTACGATCTACCCATTCCACCACGGTGCCAATAAAATGACCCTGGTCATCGATGATCGGATTAGCGCTCACAGCGAAAGTCAGTCCGGCAATCTCGCGCTCCGTTCTGTAGGCTCCAGAGGCGTTGCCTTTCTGATCGAAACTCTGCAGCAGACCGTCGATGGGCGCCCCAACGATCGAAGCTGCGCTGAAGCCGGTCAGTTCGCGTGTCAGCTGGGACTCGTAACGACGGAACATGCCCAAGATCGCCTGATTCGCGAACACGACCTTGCCGTCGGCATCCGCCACCAGAACGTTCGTGCCGGCGCTGTCGAGTGCCTGTCGGACACGCAGGTTCTCCACGGCCGCCTTTTGCACGTGCGCCATGTCGCCGAGCACTTTGGCATAGAGTCCCTTGAACGCATTGACGACGTCACCCAGTTCGTCGCGGCGATCGAGGTTCACGTCGATCGCCGTATTGCCCGCCGTGATCTCGCGCATCTGGCTCGCGAGCTTCTGCATCGGCGGTACGATGTTCCGATACAGCAGGAAGCCGAGCACGACCGCAAGGACGGCCGAGGTGATCCCGATTCCCGTCACGAACACGCGCTTGGACTCGAAGTCGGCCACGGCGTGGTCGTAGCTCGTCCCGGCGACGCGAAGCTGGAGTTCGACCAGTTCGCTGATCTTGCCGCTGACGGGGTCGATGGTCGTGTACAGCGGGCCGTCGAACTCCTGCAGCGTGCCTTTGATTGAGCCGGTCTTGCCTTTGAGCGACTCGGTCAGCGCCAAGATGGACTTGTCGGCGTCCGCCATCAGGCTGCGGACCTGGTCGGCGAGCACCTTCTCGTCGCTCGTCATTGTGGTGGCGGCGTAGGCATCCCACTCACGATGGATGTCGTCCTCTGCTTTGGCCAGTCCCTTGACGGTTTCCTCCGCAGACTGCAGACCTGCGTTGGCCTTATTCACGGCGTCGATCACGCTGACGGCGTAGGCATCGGCGATCACCTTCAGCTGCTTCAGCGGAACGACACGATCCTCATAGACCGTCCGTAGGCCTTCCTTCGCGGCAGCCATGCCTCGCAAGCCCAGCCCGCCGATGGCAACCATGGCGCTCAGCAGGACGAACCCGGCAAGGGCGAAGCGTGCGCGAATAGACAAGTTCTTCATCGTGTTCTACCTCGTTCCCATCTTCATTTAGTGCTTATTCCGGCGAACCGGCCCCGAGCGGCGCCTGCCGGTCTCTATGCCGCCTGCAGGTAGTCCCTTTTGCGCGTGGCAGAACGCACCAGATGCACGGCATCCAGGATCATGGCGACCTTACCGTCGCCCATGATCGTGGCCGCGGAGATACCCGGCACCTTGCGGTAGTTGCTCTCCAAGCTCTTGATCACGACCTGGTGCTGCCCCACCAGTTCGTCGACGAACATGGCGGTACGCTCGCCGTCCGCCTCCAAAATCACCATGATCCCCCGGTGAAACTCACGCACTTTCGGCTCCACACCCATCGCTTCGTGCAGCCGTACGACGGGCAGATACTCGCCGCGCACCTGCATCACGAGGCCCGTGCCCGCGATCGTTCGGATGTCGGATGCCTCAGGCTGGAGAGACTCCATGATGTAGCCCAGGGGCACGATGTAGAGCGACTCGCCCACCGCGACGGAGATGCCATCCAGGATGGCCAGCGTGAGAGGCAGACGGATCGACACCGTGCAGCCGCGCCCGAACACACTATTGATCTCGACCCGCCCGCCGAGGGCGGCGATGTTCTTGCGGACGACGTCCATCCCCACACCGCGGCCGGAGATGTCCGTGACCTGCTCGGCTGTCGAGAATCCCGCCTCGAAAATGAGACCGAACACTTCCGTGTCCGACATGCTGTCGTCCACCGGCATACCGCGCGACCGCGCCTTGGCGAGGAGCTTGTTGCGGTCCAGGCCTTTCCCGTCGTCGGCCACCTCGATGACGATGTTGCCGCCCTGATGGAAGGCCCGCAGCGTGATCGTGCCGCTCGCAGGCTTGCCGGCCGCGACGCGGTCCTCCGCGCTCTCGAGACCATGGTCCAGAGAATTGCGGACGAGGTGCGTGAGCGGATCGGCGATCTTCTCGATCACGCCCTTGTCCAGTTCGGTCTGTTCGCCGACCAGCTTCAGTTCCACGGACTTTCCGAGCTTCGACGCGATGTCCCGAACGAGTCGCGGGAACCGGCTGAACACGAAGGCGATCGGCAGCATGCGGATCGACATGACCGCCTCCTGCAGATCGCGGGAATTGCGCTCCAGCTGGGCGATGCCGTTCGACAGCGTCTCGTTGACGCCGTCCACTCGCGATACCGCCTGAGCGAGCATCGACTGCGTGATCACCAGCTCGCCGACCAGATTGATGAGCTGATCGACCTTCTCGACGCTCACGCGGATGGAGGAGTCGGCGTTCGCCGCGGGAGCGGCGGGTTTGTCCGCTGCACGGCGACCGCCCTTCGCAGCGTCGGCATCGGGCTGATCCGTCGCGCGACGACCGGCACTGGCGGCCGTGGTCGCCTGCGTCGCCGGTGCGCTTCCCGGTGCGCCGGGGGCGTCGCCGAAGAACCCGAACCCGTCGTCCTTCTTCGCTTCAGCCGGTAGCTCGCCAGGCGCGCCCGCCGCGTCGGCAAAGAACCCGAAGCCCTCATCCTTCGCGGCAGTGACTGCCGAGGGTGCACCAGCGGCATCATCGAAGAAGCCGAACCCGTCGTCGGCCTTTGGCGCGCCCTCGGCTCCATCGAAAAAACCGAAGCCAATCGTTTCCTCCGGAGCGCCTTCGGCCCCTGCGAAGAAACCGAAGCCCAGGAGGTCCTCGGAGTCCGGAACGAGTGGCTCCTCGGGCTCGCCGAGTTCCTCGACTTCCAGGGAATCGGGTGAGAGTACGAAGCCGAACAGATCGCGCAGTTCGGAGCGATCCGCCATGGTATCCAGGAGAAACTCGAAACGGCTGCCCGCCTTCATCTTGCCGGCAGACTTGCCGCGGCCTAGTTCTGGGCGCGACACCGTCTTGAGGGTGCCGAGCGCACGCAGCTCCGATATGACGTTGATCATGTCGGACGGCGGTTCGATCACCGGGAATCTCAGCCGGTAACGCATCGTGCCCGGCGGCGGTGCCAGCACGCCGATGTCCGACTGGGTGGCCGTCGCAGTCTCGCCGGCGGAGAAGGCTTCCAGGCTCGCGCGCACGGCCGCCTCCTTCTCGGGATCGGCCGGCTCCCCGGACTGGCGCGCGCCCAGCAGGCTCGCGATGACGTCATTCGCCTGAAGGAGGGCATCCACCATCCCGGAGGTGAGCGTCAGCTCCTGTTTGCGCAGCCGGTCGAGCAGCGTCTCCATCACATGGGTGAAGTCCGCGGTGTCGCCGAAGCCGAACGTGCCTGCGCCACCCTTGATGGAGTGTGCAGCACGGAAGATCGCGTTGAGATCCTCCAGACTCGGCTCGTTCAGATCCAGCCGAAGGAGGACCTCCTCGATCGTGGCGAGGTGCTCCTTCGCCTCTTCGAAGAACACCTGGGTGAATTGCGCCATGTCGAAGCTCATCTGCCCCTCTCCGTTCTCGTTTGCTCTGTGGGTCCGTCGTGCTGGTGGCGCCGGCGCCGGCAGCGTCAGCCGATGACTTTCTTCACGACCTCGAGCAGCTTGGGCGGATCGAAGGGCTTCACGAGCCAGCCGGTGGCGCCGGCAGCGCGACCCTTCGCCTTCATGTCATCCGACGACTCCGTCGTCAGGATGAGAATCGGCGCACTCTTGTAGTCGGGCATGGCACGGAGGTTCTTCACCAGGGTGAGACCGTCCATGCGCGGCATGTTCTGGTCCGTGAGGATGAGGCTCACCTTCTTCGCCTTCGCCTTGTCGAGCCCGTCCTGGCCGTCCACTGCCTCGACCACGTCGTAGCCTGCGCTCTTCAGCGTGAAGGCGACCATGTTGCGGATCGACGGGGAGTCATCGACCGCGAGAATCGTCTTAGACATCGTTCATTTGCTCCTGACAAGGTCCTTCAAAACAAGTCCACGGCACCCGTGGCCATCGCCTGTTGCCGCACGGGTGTGCGCTCCGCGGTCGCCCGCGCCTCGGTGATACACCGTTCCAGCTCCACCAGGAGATCCTGGTGATCCATCGCCCTCGCATCGTGCGAGAGCCGCTGGCCCATGACGGCCAGCTGTTCCAGCACATTGCGGATCGCTTCGTTCTGCTGTCGCGCATGCGCGATCAGCTGGGTCGTCAGGTCTTGAAACTGCAGATTGGTGACGGCGGTGTTGACCCGCGCCCCCAGTTCCTCTGCGATCGAAGACACCTCGCGGCCGGCGTCCGCCATGCGCGAGTTGATGGCGCCGAGTGACTGGATCGTGGCTTCCACTTCCTGCTTGGCGCCGAGCGCGGACACGAGGTCCTGGGATGCCATGGCATGGATGCTTTCCTCGGCCCTTGCGATCTCGCCTTCGATCCCCAGGACCTGGTCCCGGATCCGGTGGCTGAACGTGGCCGTCCGACTCGAGAGATTGCGCACTTCGTCGGCGACGACCGCGAACCCTCTCCCGGCCTCGCCGGCACGGGCCGCCTCGATGGCCGCGTTGAGCGCGAGCAGGTTCGTCTGCTTCGAAATGGATTCGATCTCGCCGATGAACCCGGTCACGTCGCGAACCCGATACGAGATGGCTTCCATCTGTTCCACGAGCGCCATGCCGGTGTGACTGCTCTGGATCAGGCGGTCGACGTTGTCCTGCAGCGTGACCGACGTCTTGTTGACGAACTGCTCGAAGAACGCGCTCGCGGCCTCGTCGCCCGTCGACGCGATGGTGAGATCGCGTTGCCGCTGGGCCTGGGCCGAGATCAGACTGAAGCTCTCGATGAGTTTCGGGATGGCATCGCTGACGAGTCCGTCGATCCGTCGCAGCTCATCGTCATTGCCCTCGAGCAGCTGTTGGGACTCCCTGCCGCATCGCTCGAGCGCGAGTCCGAGGACGTCCGGAGAGACCGACGCAGCCGGTTGACTTAGTGTCACCGTTTCTCGCGCCCGTAGGTCTGAGAGCGCAAGCCACGTCCAAGGTCCGGCGCATCCGAGGGCAGTAAGGAGCAGTCCCGCGATCGGGTAGGAAGCCTGCAGCCACCAGCCGGCCCCGAGCGAGGCAAGCGAGATGACGGCTGCGGCGGTCACACGGCTCCAGGGAGACGAGCCCGTGGTGTTGGAATCGAAAGTCATGAATCCAGAAAGGTCATGGGGCGGGCGTTGCCAGGACAATCCCGACGCGCCTCACGAGCCCATTAACGGTCGGTCCGGAGCAACCTTAAGATCGGGGAAATTTCGGGCGGAAGGGGCGAATCCCCCGCCGGGAAATGCCGTCGGCAAGGTCTTCACAACATGCGCTGTCTCAGCGCAGACCTGCGCACCTGCCTCAGCAGCGCCGGGCGGCGCTCACCCGGGGCAGGGCCCGGAGACTCGCAAGGACACGATCGAGCTGCGTCTGATCGGTGACCTCGAGACTGAGACGGAGGCGCTCATCGCGCCCCCGCCCCGCAGACCGCGTGGCACGCAGGGGAACGCGGTCGCGGCCCAGTACGTCAGCCACATCGCGTATCAGTGCCGCGCCCCCCTCCCCCGACAACTCGACATCGACGGCGAAGCGGGTGTTCGTCGGCAACTCCCCCCAATGCGCTTCGAGGCGGCGCTCCTCCGCGAGGCGCGCGACGTTCGGGCACTCGGCGCGATGGACGGAAACCCCCCGACCGCGGGTGACAAAGCCCACTATCGCGTCCGGCGGCACCGGACGGCAGCAGCGGGCCAGCTGAGTGAGAAGCCGGTCGAGTCCCACAACGAGCACTCCGGTCGACTCCGGCGATGCCCTATGCGGAACAGTTGCCGGCACCGCGGGCTCCGGCGGCTTTTCGGCCGTGGCGGCGGAGCCCCGCAGCGCGGTCTGGATCGACCGCGTGCCGATCTCGCCGCGACCCAGCGCCGCCAGGAAATCGTCGATGCGCGAGAACTGGAATCCGCGCGCGAGTTCGTCCAGACCCGGCATGACCACACCCGTGCGATGGACTTCCTTGTCGAGGACCGCGCGCCCCTGTGCGATGGCCTGCTCGAGGCTCTGGCTGTTGAACCACTGACGGACCTTGGTCCGTGCCCTTGAGCTCTGCAGGAAGCCGAGCGCGGGGTTCAGCCAGTCGCGACTGGGGCCGCCCTCGCGCGCCGCGACGATCTCCACGCGCTGGCCGCTCTGCAGACGGTAGCCGAGAGGCACGATGTTGCCGTTGACCTTGGCGCCCCGGCAGCGGTGTCCCAGATCGCTGTGCACGTGATAGGCGAAATCGACCGGCGTGGAGCCGGCGGGCAGCGCCACCACGCGTCCCTGGGGGGTTAGAACGTAGAGAGTGTCCTGGAACAGTTCGGCCCGGAAAGAGGCCGCAAGCTCCCCGGCTTCGTTGTCGCCGAGACGCCAGTCGAGCACCTGGCGCAGCCAGGCGATGCGCTCCTCGAAGCGCAGGTCGCGACGCCCGCCTTCCTTGTAGCGCCAGTGCGCCGCGATGCCCAGCTCGTTCGCCTGATGCATGCTGCGGGTGCGGATCTGCACTTCCAGCACCTTGTCGCGCGGCCCGATCACCGCCGTATGCAGCGAGCGGTAGCTGTTGGCCTTCGGGCGCGCGATGTAGTCGTCGAATTCCCGCGGGATCGGCACCCAGAGGTTGTGGACGATGCCGAGCGCCGTGTAGCAGTCGCGATCCTCCTCCACGAGGATGCGTACCGCGCGGATGTCCGACAGCGCCTCGAGGCCACTGTCCTTGCGCTGCATCTTCTTCCAGATGCTGTAGATGTGCTTCGGCCTGCCGGTGACCTCCGCCTTCAGCCCCGCCCGGTCGAGTTCCAGCCGCAGGCGCTGCGTGACATCCGCGATGAAGCGCTCGCGGTCGGCGCGCTTCTCGTCAAGCTGGCGCGCGATGTCGTGGTACGTGCCGGGGTCCCGCGCGCGGAAGGCGAGGTCCTCCATCTCCCACTTGAGTGTCCACACGCCCAGACGATTGGCGAGCGGCGCAAGCAGATCGAACGTCTCCCGCGAGATGGCGCGGCGTTCGTCGTCGGTGCCCTCCCGCACCACGTGCCGCAGTCGTACCAGGTGGCGCGCCAGGTGGATCAGCACCACGCGGCTGTCCTGTGCCATCGCGAGCAGCATCTTGCGCAGCTGCTCGACCTGGGACGCGTGATCCGCGGCACGCTTCGGTTCCGCATGGGGCAGGAGCGCCTGGATGCCCGGCATCCGGCGGACGCCCTCGACGAGGGCCGCCACCGTCTCGCCCCACTGCTCGGACGCATTGCGCAGTTCCGGCGCGGAGGCCGCGAGCTCGGACAACGCCATCGCCGTGAGGGCCTGGCCGTCGAGCCGCAGCCCCGCGAGCACGTCACCGACACGGGCAGCCTCCTCCGCCTTGGCGGCCGCGCGTTCCGTGACCACGGACAGCGCGCGCACGAGATCCGGTTCGTCCCGCGGATCGATGCGCGCGCCGAGGCCGCGCCAGTGCGCGGGCAGTGCGGCGGCATCGATGTGGGCGGTGGCAGTCTCGGTCACGGTGATGGAAGGGAGTTGGGCGCAGGGCGGGTATGCCAGTAGCGTCGATGCTCGCGGCGCCATTCGCGCACTTCGTCGTCGGCGGCGCCCAGCCGCACTGACAGCGCGCCGGCATCGTCGGTTCGGCGAAGCCCCACCCCGCGGGAACGATAGCGCGAAACCACGTCCTCGTGCGGATGACCGAAGCGGTTGCGGTAGCCGACCGGGAACCAGACTTCGCGGGGGGAAACGGCATCGATGAACGGTTCCGACGAGGACGTCTTGCTGCCATGGTGAGGCGCGACGAGGATATCGGCGCGGAGGTCTTCGCCTGCCGCGACCATGGCGCTCTCGCCTGCCCGTTCCACATCGGCGGTCAGGAGGATGCTGTCGGCCCCGGCCGTGACGCGGAGCACGCAGCTGCGGGCGTTGTCCCGTGCCGGCGGGCGGACCGAATCCTTCGCCAGGGGATGCAGCATCTCGAACCGCACGCCGCTCCAGTCCCAGTTCTGGCCGGCCACGCAGCCCATCAGCCGACGGGCGCCCGACAGCGCCCTGTGGGCACGGGGCAGCGGTGTCAGCACCAGGTCGACGGGCAGCGCCCGGAGGACCGAAGCCGTGCCGCCGGTGTGGTCCCGGTCGTCATGGCTGACAACCATGGCGGTGAGCCGGCGAATGCCTTCGCCGCGAAGATAGGGCACCACCGTTCGCGATCCGGCGTCCGCTCCCGCGGACCACGCGGGGCCGGTGTCGAACAGCAGGGTCTCCTGCTCAGTTCGGACCACGGCCGCGAGTCCTTGCCCCACGTCCAGGAGCGTCACCCACGCTTCGCCGTGAGCGGGCCCCGCCGGTCGACCCAGCAGCAGCGGCGTCAGGGCCAATGCGCCAAGCCAGCGTGACGGCGTGCCGGCCGGCATGAGTAACCACGCGGCGCCCAGCACGGCAAACAGCAAGGCGATGGCGGACGGTGCGGCCTGAACGTAGGTCGCTCCAGGCAGCGCGGCGAGCCAGCCGAGCGCGTCGTGCAGGTGCCGAAGCAGCCAGGCCGCTATCTGGAGAGGCGCTTCCCACGGCAGCACGGCCCCGGCGAGAGACAAGGGCACGACGGCGAGACTCACCACCGGCACGGCGAACGCGTTGGCGATCGGACCGATCAGCGAGACTTCCTGGAACCACGCGAGCACCACCGGCGACAGCCCGACGAACATGATCCACTGCGTACGCGTCCACTGCGCGAACCAGCGATCCCGGTCGACTCCGCGCAGCCCGCCGTGCACGAGCAATCCGACGGCACCGAAGGACAGCCAGAAACCCGGCGCGATCACGGCCATCGGGTCAGCACACAGGACCACGACCAGCGCGAGGGCGAGCGCATGCCAGGGACTCGACTCGATGCGGAGCCGCCCCGCGAGCACGAGCGCGGCAAGCATCCAAACGGTGCGCTGGGCCGGCACAGCGAATCCCGCGATGGCGGCATAGGCGAGCGCGACGGCGAGTCCCGTCCACGCCGCGACATCTTTCGCGTTCCATCTCAGACAGGCCGCCGGCAGGCGGCGCCACGCGTACAGCACGATCGCTGCGGCAAGGCCCGCGAGCATCGTGATGTGCAGGCCCGATATGCTCATGAGGTGGTTGACGCCAGTCCGCGTGTACACGAGCCACTGCTCCGGCGCCACGGCCTGCTGATCGCCGATCACCAGCGCGACCACCACGCCGGCGAACGGCGAGTCCGGCAGCGCCTGCATCAGATGCTCGCGAATCCGCAGCCGCCAGCGGTCCACGGTGACGGACACGCCGTGACGCAACTCGGGGCCGCGCTGAAACGGCGTCTCCACGCGCACGTACCCGGTGGCGCGGATGCCGCGCTCGAACAGCCAGCCTTCCGCGTCGAATCCGTGCGGATTCGCGAGACCGTGCGGCCGGCGAAAGCGCGCGGTGAAGGCGACCTGCTCGCCGGGCAGGACGGGCGCGATCGCGGTGTCCACCGGGTCATCGACCGACAGCGGCAGCGTGATCAGTGTCCGCCGAGGCACGGCGTGACTGCCGGCTTGCCGGCCATCCGACTCGAAGGCAAAGCGCCATCCCGACTCGGTGCGTTCCGGCAGGCCCGCCACGAAACCGGTGACGCGGATATCTCGCCCCTCCGCTTCGGGCGCCAGGCTGTCCGCCAGCCGCGCATGACCGTGGAACGTCGCAATCATGGCGCCAGCCAGGAACCAGACGGCACCGCGCGCACCGATCGCCGTCCATCGCAGGCCGCGCGCTTCGCTTCGCCCCCAGGCGCGGCCGGCGATCCACAGCGGCAGCAGCAGGACGACGATCATCGGCGACGGCAGCGTCTCCTGCTGCTGCAGCCACCAGACACCGGCCGCAAACGCGATGCTTCCCCAGACCATCGGACCCTCGACCGCACGAACGAGGGTGCTACGCTAAGGGACGATCCCACCCAGGCGCGGCGCGGCGGTCCGGCGCAGCGCATGGCTATACCCGAGGCGCCACATTCCGATGCCGACGTCCGAATCGCCCCTGCCCCGCCCTCGCCGACCGACCCACTGGACCCGTGCCCGCGAAGCGCTGCGCGAGGCTGATCCCGTTCTCGGCGGCATCATTGCGAACGTCGGTCGCGGTGCGCTCCTGCATCGCGGCGACCCGTTCGCGTCCCTGGCTCGCGCCATCGTCGGTCAGCAGTTGTCCACCACGGCAGCGAAAACCATCTGGTCACGCGTCGAAACCGCGGCAGAAGGCATTTCGGCCGACCGTCTCGCCGGGACCGACTGGCAAGTACTTCGCGGGTGCGGTCTGTCAGACCGGAAGACCGACTATCTGCACGGGCTCGCGCGGCAATTCGCCGAGGGGCGGATCGACCCGCTCGCGTGGCGCCGCATGGACGACGAAGCGGTCATCGAGGACCTCACCCGACTGCCGGGCATCGGCCGCTGGACGGCCGAGATGTTCCTCATCTTCCATCTGATGCGGCCCGACGTACTGCCGCTGGGGGACGTGGGCCTGCAGCGCGCGCTGAAGCTGCACTACGGCAGAGGCGAACCGCTCGGCCCGCGCAAACTCGTCCGAGTCACGGAGCCATGGCGACCCTGGCGGTCCGTCGCAACGTGGTATCTGTGGCGAAGCCTGGACTGAGGTCTGCACGCTGCGCGCGGGCCCGGCCGCTCACCATTGGAACGTCGCGGTGACCCAGATCCGCGTCGTGTCGGGCTTTCGGGCTGCCCCGGGAAGCACGTCGCCCTCCTGGAATCGGGCGACCTCCACCTTTCCCGTGAGTTGACTGGAGAACGGATAGGCAACGCCCAGGTCTATCTCCGAACCGTATCGGAGGCTCGCGACGTCGGATCGGAAGTCGTGCGCTTCGGCCTGGAACTGCAAGTCGTGCCACCGGGTCGCGACGGTGAGATACAGATCGCGGATGCCCTGCACAGGCGTTGTCAGAAACTGGTCAGCCCAGCCCTGAAAAAGATGGTTGGTGCCGAGCGGCGTCTGGAACGCGTATTGCCCGCCATTGCTGCCGAGCCGGTCGTAGTCCAGCCGCACGAAGCTCCTGCCCTGACCGACGCCGCCGCCCAGGCGCTGATAGCGGGCATCGATGCGCCGGTCGCCGCCGCCGTAGGCGTCCTGCGAGGCGTACTCCGCCGTATAGAGAATCTTCCAATCGCCGATCGGCCAGGCGCCGTTCGCGCGAACACCGACGATGCGGTTGCCGTTGTCGGCGAAGCCGGTCGCCTGTCCGGTCACCGCCTGGTCCTGCAGATAAGCGAATCCCACGAGCACGTTGTCCGGGCGCCAGGTCCACGCCGCGCGGAAGAGGTCGATGTCGGTCTGCCGCTGCTGCGCGAAGATGTTCTTCACCCGATCGAAATGGCCGTAGTCCAGTTCAAGCCCGGGGACCGTGCGGTTCTCGATCCACAGCCCGGTGAAGACCTGCATGATCTGCCGGAACTCCACGTTACCCACGAACCGGACGTTGTCGAGTTTGAGGGACTGCCTGCCCAATCGGATGCGGGTGCCCGTCAGACCCGCATAGTCGACGTACAACTGGTTGATGTCCGTGTTGTCCGGGTCCGCGACGACCGGGTAATTCGCCGACGCCGCGGGCCCCTCGTTGAATCTCCCGTTCAGATGCGCGACGTCGATGAGTTGCGCCGTCACGGAGACGCCTTGCCAGGGCGCCGTCTCCCAACCCATGAGGGTGCGGTTGGTCATGGCGAAGGCGTTCTCGGTCTTGCCGTCCTGTTCCACCCACTCGATGCGCGGACGCAGGTTGAGCAGCAGCTTGCCGCCGACGAAAGCATCGATGAGCCCGGTTGCCGGGGGTCTCGCGCCATCGTCGGCAGCGTGACACGACACCGCCAGCGTGGCGGCGAGGGCAAAACCCGTCATCGTTGTCCGAAGCCGGTTCATGGTTTGTCTCCGTGGGGTGTCGGCCCTCGACAGTCGCGGGCCTTGGGAAGGGTCTTGGTCATGAGAGGCCGCCGTGTGCGCCGAGTGTCGCCGCCGCCACCGTGACGAGGCTGACCGCAAGCAGCACGCGATGCAGCATGCGCACGAGTGTGAACGTGCCCTCAGGATCGCGGAGGGCACGTTGCGAGAACCAGCGATGCAGGAAGATCGGTTCGAGGACGAACAGCATCAACGTGAACAGCGCCCAGACCGCCACCATCGCGTGCATCCACCAGAAGCCGGCGTCCACGAACCGGCTCCATAACTGCCATCGCACCGTCAGCCACAGTCCGGATACGCCGGCGATCAGCGTGGTTACGCGCGCCTGCCAGGCGAAGCGCGCCTCGACGCGCTCGAACAGCGATACCCGCAGGCCGGGCTCCACCTCGCGCCCGATGGCGGGTAGCAGAACGGTGGTGACGAACGACACGCCACCAATCCAGACGACGACCGCTACGACATGCACCGCCCGGGCAACAGCAAACTCGTCCATGGCGCCTCAGCCCGGTTTGCCGTCCACCCGCGGCCGGGTGAGCCAGGGGCTGAAGACGGTCAGGTAGAGAGCGAACGTGCAGACCCAAAGCAGGCCCGCAGCGGTGACAGCTCCGCCGGTGGCGCCGGGCACCATCGCGGGGACGAGCACCCGAAGCACCGCGGCCGCCTGCACCAGCACGTAGGCGCCGACTTCCACGCGCCCCGCCTGCAGCGGCCGGCCAGTGTGACCCCGCGCCGTCCTCGTAATCATGCCGACGATGATCCCGCCCACCGCGCCCACCGCAAGCGCGTGGTCGGCGAGCGATGTCGCCACCGGCACGCCGAGGGCGCAGGCTCCGTGCAGCCAGAACGCCAGCGGGATCCACGCATAGGCGGCATGCAATATCCACAGAATCGGCGTCCGTACGGTCGCGACCGGTGCCCAGCCGTACAACCTGATCGCGTGGAGCACGCCCGCCGCGATGCACACGAGTCCGGTGAACGCGGACTGCGGAAAGGCAAGGATCGAAGCGCACGCCAGCGCAGCCGCGGCGATGGACGCCACGTCGACCGACTTGCGGCTCCGCACGGCGGCGCCAGGAATCGCGTTCGCCGTGAAACTGGGGATCACCCGTCCTCCCATGACGGTCACCAGCAGCACGACGCCGTAGAGACCGGCGCGCACGCCAGACAGAGGATCGGCTTCCAACACGCCGGCCAGCGCCAGATGGAAAGCCGCATCCGCTGCCGCCAGCGCAACGAGCACGGCCACCAGGACGCGGTTTCGGTTCCGGGTGCGCTGCAGCGGCCCCCACAGCGCGAGGGCCACGACCGGGAGGAAGGCGAGGTCCGGCAGGGCGGCGATGCCGCCGGCGTTCAGGAACGGCGCCGCCCGCCCGGCGGACCACAGCAGGCAAAGGCCCGCGAGCTTCCAGCCGGAGGGGGTCGGCAGTCCCGTCCAGTTGCGGGCCGCCGTGAACAGGAACCCCGCGATCACGGCCCCAGCAAACCCGAAGACCATCTCGTGGGAATGCCAGTAAGACGGCGGCATGGCATCCAGCGGGGCCAGCCAGCCGCGCCAATTCAGGACCCACAACCCTACGCCTGGCATGGCCAGCACGGCGGCGAGAAGGTAGAACGGCCGAAAACCAAGGGCGAGGACAGCCGGACCCGGTCTGGAAACCGGCGGCAAAGCGGGGGGAACGATGTCGATCATGGTCTCGCTTCAGGATTCATGGCCGGCGGGTCCCGCGAGCTTCAGCCTCGGGACGGGGGAGATGCCGACGCTTGCATCCTGGTCCCTTCGCCCCGCGCTTTCCTTAAGCTGGGTTCAGGTTCCGGCAAATCGTGGCCGCCGAACTGGGCGACTTGATCTTGCGCAAAGTCCACCTGCCGTTGGCCCGTCACAGTAGGAAAGTCAGAAAGGCATCGTGCCGGGGAGTCCACATGAAGGCTGATCTCCAGATCGGGGCGTTTCTTGCCAACGTGCCCATGTTCCGTGACGCCTCACCTGAGGAACTGGACCGCATCGGGAAAGGCACCAGGATCATCCACGCCCGCCGCGGGGAACTGCTCTTCCGCAAGGGTGACCCCTGCCCGGGCTTCCACGTCGTCATCTATGGTCAGGTCAAGCTGGGCTGCACCGCAGGCAGCGGGGCCGACAAGGTCGTGGAGATCATCGATCCAGGCATGAGCTTCGGAGAAGCGATAATGTTCCTCGACAAACCGAGCGTGGTCTACGCCCAGACGCTCGCCGACTCCATGCTCGTGTGTGTCGGAAAGTCCGCCGTTTTCGAGGAACTGGAACGAAACCCGGCCTTCGCGCTGAAAATGCTTGCCGGGCTGAGCCGCCGGCTCCATGGCCTCGTGTCAGACGTGGAAGCCTACTCGCTGCACTCCGGCATCGAGCGTGTCATCGGCTACCTGATGCGCGAGGACGATACCGATACCGATACCGCCCACGCCGCGCCGTTCGATGTCTCGCTGCCGATCTCAAAGAACGTCCTCGCCTCGCGGCTCAATCTCACGCCGCAGCACTTCTCGCGCATCCTCGGCGCGCTGACCGAAGCCGGACTGATCGAAGTCGATGGCCGGGTCATCCGCATTCTCGACCCGGCGCGGCTGCGGGCGTTTGAAGTTCAGGCGGTGAACTCATGAATCTCATGAGGCAATTTCCAGGATTTTCCGGAGGGTGCGCTACCGATTTTCGCGAGCCTCGGATGGCCGGGGCGGAGCACACTACCCGCTCGTCACGCGAAGCGCGCGGCGCCCGTATGGCGTCGGGTGGACGTGCCACCCCCGCTGACACACGCACCTGGGCTTGAAGCCCACCCTCGGAGGAAACAAACAATGAAGAATCGACATCTGCTCGCCGCGGCCCTCGGTCTCGCGGCAGCGTGGACGGCCCTTGCCGACGACAACGGCATCGCCTTCCCGTCAGGCTACAGGACCTGGTTCCATCACCGCACGACGGTGAACATGACGGGCCATCAGCCAGAAGGCAATGTCGGCATCCAGCACGTCTACGCGAATGCTGCCGCGGTCGAGGGGCTGCGAACGGGCGAGTTCGCCGATGGCGCCACCTTCGTAGTGGACCGCTTTCACTACCAGGATGCAGGAAACAGCAGTCTCTCGCAGGGCGCGCGCAAGGTGGTGGCAGTCATGGTCCGAAACGCAGCCCTCCACCCCGAGACTGGCGGCTGGGCCTTCGAAGCCTTCAAGGGCGGGGACCCGAATCAGCGCGTAGTGAAGGATGGCGGAAAGGCATGCTTCACCTGCCATGCGCCCTACGCCGACAATAACTACCTGTTCTCGAAGAACGACAAGCCCTGACCCATGAGCGGGCCCGGCGCACTCGCGAAAGAAGGGACGCCGCGCGCATTCCCGCGCGGCAGCCTCGGGGCGAAACTCGCAGCGGTGGGCCTACCTTTCCTCCTGCTCGGCCTCATCACCACGGCGATTTCACTCTGGGTGTCATCCCAGCTCGACGGCGGCGCAGCGTCCGTAAACGAGGCGGGGCGGATGCGCATGCAGGCCTATCGGCTCGCCTGGTCCGCCGCCCGGACCGAACCCCCGACAGTCCGCCGTGCTCTTGTGGAAAGTCTTGACCAGAGTCTGACTCTGCTCGAGCGCGGCGACCCGCAAAGACCGCTGGTGACCCCCTGGGACGACACCGTGCGAGCACGCTACGACGCCGTGCAGGCAGCGTGGCAACGCCTGCGTCCGATGCACGCCAGCGCTCCGGACATGACGGCGCTCGACAGTGCGACGACATCCCTGGTGTCCTCGATCGATGAATTCGTCTCGGCGATCGAACACCATCTCTCCCGCTACACCAACATCCTGCATCTTCTTCAAGTCGGACTGCTCGTGGCCGCGACGATCGCCTCCGGCGTGCTCGTAGTGGCGGGCTATCACTTCGTGATCGAACCCGTGACGAACCTGCGCAAGGCCGTGGCCCGCCTCCAGAGCGGCGACCTGGCGACCCGCGTCGAGCCCCGCGCGACCGACGAGCTGGGTGAACTTGCCGCCGGATTCAACGACATGGCCCGGCAGATCCAGACATCCCACACGGGTCTGGAACAACGCGTCCGGGAAAAGACCTCCGAACTGCAGGAAAAGCGCGAACGGCTGCAGTCTCTCTATGACGTTAGCCTGATGGTGGCGCATGCCTCGGGACTGAACGAGTTAGCCGAAGCCTTCATCGACCGGGTTTGCACTGCCGCGCGGGCCGACGCTGCTGCCCTGCGCTGGGCGGATGTCACGCGCGACCAGTTCGTGCTGATCGCCAGCCACGGGCTGCCCGACGGCATGGCGCACGATGAACACTGCATCGTGCGGGGACAGTGCCACTGCGGTGCAGCGACGCCGAACACGGGTGCGCGCGTCATCCCCATCCGCCCTGCGCACCAGGGACAGCGCCCGCCTTGCGCGCGGGCTGGCTGGGCGGCGGTAGTGCTGGTCCCTATCCAGTCGCAGGACCGCCTCATCGGCGAGCTGGATCTGTTCTTCCACGAAGATGTCACCCTCACGGAGGCGGAACACGCGCTCCTCGGGACCCTCACGTCGCACCTCGCGAGCGGCATGGAAAACTTCCGCCTGCGCGCGCTGGAGCGTGAAGCGGCCATTGCCGAGGAACGGGCGTTCCTCGCCCGCGAACTGCACGACTCCATCGCCCAATCTCTGGCCTTCCTCAACATCCAAGCGCAGCTCATGCGCAAGGCGGTCGCCGAGAACGACCGGGACCGCATGGCGAGCGTGCTCTCGGAGATCGAACTGGGACTTCGCGAAAGCCACGGAGACGTCCGGGAACTGCTCGTGCACTTCCGCACGCGCACGAATGTGGAGGACATGGAGCACGCCCTGCACACCACGCTGCGGAAGTTCGAGCACCAGAGCGGCCTAGCGTCCACGCTGACGGTGCACGACGACGGCCTGCCGCTAGCGCCGGACGTGCAGGTACAGGCGCTCCACATCGTGCAAGAGGCGCTTTCCAATGTGCGCAAACATGCGCACGCGTCGCACGTGTGGGTCGACGTCTGGAAAAAGCCGTCGTGGCGCATCGAAGTGCGAGACGACGGCCGCGGCTTCGCAGGAGGGAATGACGGCGTGCAGGCCGAGATGCACGTCGGGCTACGCATCATGAAGGAACGGGCCCAGCGGCTCGGCGCAACTTTCGGCATCACCACGTCGCGCGAGCGCGGCACGACCGTTTCCCTCGCCATGCCCGACGAAGGCGCGCCGGCGCTGGCGGCGTCCCTCGAGTCGGCCGTCACGCCATGAAGGGCGACGCGAAGCGCATCCGCGTGCTGGTGGTGGACGACCACACGCTGTTCCGCCGGGGGCTCACGGCCCTGCTAGCGTCCGACCCCGGCCTCGACGTGGTGGGCGACGCTGCGGATGCCGGCGAGGCGCAGCGCAAGGCCGAGGCACTGGATCCCGACGTGATCCTGCTGGACAACCACCTGCCGGGCGTCACGGGCGTGGCCGCGCTGCCTGCCCTGCGTGCAGCCCGTCCCGACATGAAGGTGCTAATGCTCACCGTGAGCGAGGACGAGGAAGACCTTGCCGGGGCGCTGCGCGCCGGCGCGCACGGCTACCTCCTCAAGACCATCGACGGCGACGCCCTGTCCGCCGCGATCCGGCACGCCCACGCAGGACAGAACGTGATCGCGCAGGAGATGACGTCCAAGCTCGTGTCCGCGTTCCGTCAGATCTCATCCGACCCCGAACCCGCGCTGGCGACGACGGGCACCGCCCCGCCGCAGATACCGCTTTCCCCCCGTGAGACGGAGATCCTCGCCCAGATCGGCTTCGGGGCGAGCAACAAGGAGATTGCCCGCGCGCTCGCGATCGCCGAGTCCACGGTTAAGATCCACGTGCAGCACCTTCTGCGCAAGCTGGACGTTGCCTCCCGAGTCCAGCTGGCCGTGATCGCCAAGAGTCGCGGGTTGCTCTGATTCGGGACCGGCCCGCCCGGCTGGTCCCGATGCCGCCGGTATCCGGCACGCGCCCCCCCGAAGCACATAGTTCTTTCGAACGCCCCCCCCGCTTCCCCTCATCGTTCTTCCGGCCCACCGCTTCGGCGGATGCCCGTGACGTGCGCCGCGGCCTAGCATCGGTCCCATCGATGCAGGAGCGTATTCCATGAGCAAGCAGAGCCAGGCCCTCTCGGTGCTGATCGTGAGCACCCTGGCCTTCACCGTGTGCTTCACGGTGTGGATGATGTTCGGCGTCATCGGCATTCCCCTCAAGAAGCAGCTGGGCCTCAGTGCCACGCAGTTCGGTCTGCTGACGGCCATGCCCGTGCTCACGGGTTCGTTCGTGCGCCTGCCGCTGGGCATCTGGACAGACCGCTACGGCGGTCGCGTGGTCATGGTGTTACTGATGCTCGCCACCGTGCCGGCAATCGCGCTCATGGCCTACGCGACGCAGTTCTGGCAGTTCCTTGTGCTCGGTCTGTTCGTTGGCCTCGCCGGAGGCTCCTTCTCCGTCGGGACGCCCTATGTCGCCCGCTGGTTTCCCAAAGCGCGGCAGGGGTTTGCCATGGGCGTGTTCGGCGCAGGCAACTCCGGCGCCGCCGTGAACAAGTTCATCGCACCGGCGCTGGTCGTTGCCTTCGGCTGGACGATGGTGCCGCAGGTGTATGCGGCGCTGATGCTGGGCGCCGCCCTGCTCTTCTGGCTGTTCAGCCACAGCGATCCGGCGCACGTGTCCGCGGGGAACGCGAGCTTCCGGGACCAGATCGCGATGCTGAAGGATCCGCGCGTGCTCAAGTACTGCCAGTACTACAGCATCGTGTTCGGCGGGTACGTGGGCTTGAGCCTCTGGCTGGTCCAGTACTACGTGGGCGAGTACGGCCTCGAAATCCGCACGGCGGCGCTGCTCGCCGCCTGCTTTTCCCTGCCCGGCGGCGTGCTGCGCGCGGTCGGCGGCTGGCTATCCGACAAGTACGGTGCGCACCAGGTGACCTGGTGGGTGATGTGGGCGAGCTGGATCTGCCTGTTCGTGCTGTCCTACCCCCAGACCGACTTCACGGTCACTACGGTCAACGGCCCGCGGACTTTCCACATCGGCCTGAACGTGGTGGCGTTCACCGCGCTGGTGTTCGTCCTGGGCATCGCCTGGGCCTTCGGCAAGGCGAGTGTCTTCAAGTACGTGAGCGACGAGTATCCGCGCGAACTCGGCACCGTCAGCGGCATCGTCGGTCTCGCCGGCGGGCTCGGCGGGTTCGTGCTGCCCATCCTGTTCGGCGTCCTGATGGACTTCACCGGCGTGCGCTCCAGCGCCTTCATGCTGCTCTACGGCGTTGTCTGGGTATCGCTCATCTGGATGTACTGGACCGAAATTCGCCAGACCGAACTGCTCGCCAGCGCCACTCCGCCCGCAGGGCCCTCCCGCGCATGACTCTCTGAGCGAACCGACTGCCTCTCCCTCTCCGGAGCCCGCCATGACCACAAGAATTCATCCCCTGCCCGTCACGGAGCGCGACAGCGCCGCCGACATCGCCGACTGGCGTCCGGAAGACGACACCTTCTGGAACGACACGGGCCGCCGCATTGCCTACCGCAATCTGTGGCTGTCTATTCCCGCCCTGCTCTGCGGATTCGCGGTCTGGGGCATGTGGGCGATCATCACCGTCCAGATGCTGAACCTGGGCTTCCCCTTCACCCAGGCGGAACTGTTCACGCTCACGGCCATCGCCGGCATCTCGGGTGCCACGATGCGCATCCCGGCGTCGTTTCTCATCCGGCTGGCGGGTGGACGCAACACCATCACGCTCACCACCGCCATGCTGCTCGCGCCCGCGCTCGGGACCGGCATCGCGCTCCAGCACCCGGAGTGGCCGCTGTGGGTCTTCCAGCTCATGGCGCTGTGGTCAGGCGTTGGCGGCGGCAACTTCGCCAGTTCCATGTCGAACATCAGCACGTTCTTCCCGAAGCGCCTGCAGGGCACGGCCCTGGGACTCAACGCCGGCATCGGCAACTTCGGCGTGACGACGATGCAGATCGTGATTCCGCTCGTGATGACGGTCGGGCTGTTCGGGGCGTTCGGCGGCGAGCCGACCATGCTGCAGAAGGATAGCGGGTGGATCTTCGGCAAGATCGCCGCCGGCACCCCCACGTGGATCCAGAACGCCGGCTTCGCCTGGGTTATGACGCTCGTTCCCCTCGCCGTCGCCTGCTGGTGGGGCATGAACAACCTGAGGCCGGTCTCGCCGGACACTGGCTCGCCGGTCACCGCGTTCGCGAAGATCACCTATCTGTACACGCTCGCCTTCGTGCCCTCGATCGCCATCCTGTATCTGTATCTGCCCTCGCCGACGGGACTGGGCCTGCTGAACATGTGGGTCGCCGTGCCGCTCGACATCGCATGCGCGCTCCTCGTCATGAAACTCGCCGCCTTCGGCACGATGAAGGAGAACATCGCACGGCAGTTCGCGATCTTCTCCAACCGGCATACGTGGTCGATGACCGCGCTCTACATCGTCACTTTCGGCTCTTTCATCGGCTTCGCGATGGCGCTGCCCCTGTCGATCACCGTGATCTTCGGCATCAGCCACGTGCCCGATGCGGCCGGCGTGATGCAGCACACGCTCAAGAACCCGAACGCGCCGTCGGCCTTCACCTACGCCTGGATCGGACCCTTTGTCGGCGCTGCCGCCCGTCCGCTCGGCGGGTGGATCGCCGACCGCTGGGGCGGTTCGATCGTGACGCAGGTGATCTCGGCCGTGATGGCAGTGGCTTCGGTTGCCGTGGGCTACGTAATGATGCAGGCGTACGGATCAGCGACGCCCGAGACGCATTTCCCTGCCTTCCTCGGCCTGTTCCTGCTCCTCTTCCTCGCGAGCGGCATCGGCAACGGCAGCACCTTCCGCACCATCGGCGTGATCTTCGATCGCCAGCAGGCCGGCCCGGTGCTCGGGTGGACCTCCGCCGTCGCAGCCTACGGCGCCTTCATCGCGCCGGTCGTCATCGGCGATCAGATCCGGCGCGGCGCACCGCAGCTGGCGTTCTACGGCTTCGCGGTTTTCTACGGTCTGTGCCTGCTGCTGAACTGGTGGTTCTACCTCCGCCGCGACGCCTACGTGAAGAATCCCTGAAACCCCTCCATTCGAGCCGAGGACAAGATGAGTCACTTTCTGGATCGACTGAACCACTTCGCGCTGCCGAAGGAGAGCTTCTCCGGACAGCACGGCCTCACCACCGGTGAAGACCGGACCTGGGAAGACGCCTACCGCAACCGCTGGGCGCACGACAAGATTGTACGTTCCACCCACGGCGTGAACTGCACCGGCAGCTGCTCGTGGAAGATCTATGTGAAGGGCGGCATCGTCACCTGGGAAACCCAGCAGACAGACTACCCGCGCACTCGCTGGGATCTCCCCAATCACGAACCGCGCGGCTGCCAGCGCGGTGCGAGCTACAGCTGGTACCTCTACAGCGCCAACCGCGTGAAGCATCCAATGGTCCGCGCCCGCCTGCTCGAAGCCTGGCGCGAGGCGCGGCTCGCCCACGACCCGGTGAACGCGTGGGCGGTGATCCAGGCCGATCCGGAGAAGCGGCGCGCCTACCAGGAGGTCCGCGGCATGGGCGGCTTCGTGCGCTCGACCTGGGACGAGGTGAACGAGATCATCGCCGCCGCGAACGTCTACACCGCCAAGAAGTACGGTCCCGACCGGATCATCGGCTTCTCGCCGATTCCGGCGATGAGCATGGTGAGCTACGCCGCAGGCTCCCGATACCTGTCGCTCATCGGCGGCGTCTGCATGAGCTTCTACGACTGGTACTGCGATCTGCCACCTGCGAGTCCACAGATCTGGGGCGAACAGACCGACGTGCCGGAGAGCGCCGACTGGTACAGCAGCGGCTACATCATCGCTTGGGGTTCCAATGTCCCGCAGACCCGCACACCCGACGCGCATTTCTTCACGGAGGTCCGCTACAAGGGCACCAAGACGGTGGCGATCACCCCGGACTACTCCGAAGTGGCGAAGCTTGCCGACCTGTGGATGCATCCCACGCAGGGCACCGATGCTGCTGTGGCGATGGCCATGGGACACGTGATCCTCCGGGAGTTCTATTTCGACCGGCGGGCGTCCTACTTCGACGACTATGCGCGTCGCTACACGGACCTGCCGATGCTGGTGATGCTGGAGGAGCGCACGCTGCCCGACGGCCGGACGGTTCGCGTTCCGGGCCGCTACTTGCGCACAAGTGACTTCGCGGACCACCTCGGCCAGAACAACAACCCGGATTGGAAGACTCTCGCGTTCGACACCGACGGTCGGATCATCCTTCCGCAAGGCTCGGTCGGCTTTCGCTGGGGGCCAGAAGATCGCGGGGATGCCGGGCGCTGGAATCTCGAAGCCAGAGATGCCCGCTCCGGCGCCGACACGCGCCTCAAGTTGTCCATTCTCGAGGATGGTGCGCAGGCGCACGACATCACCGAGGTAGCGTTCCCCTACTTCGGGGCGGAGCCACATCCCCACTTCGCCGGCAACGATCAGGGCGGCGACATCCGCTCCGCGCGCGTTCCGGCTGTCTCGGTGGATCTCGGCGGCGGCAAAAGCGCCATCGTCGCCACCGTGTTCGACCTGCAAGCTGGGCAGTACGGCATCGACCGGGGGCTCGGTTCCGGCGCGAATAACTTCGACGACAACGCGCCCTACACCCCGGCCTGGCAGGAAGCCATCACCGGCGTGCCCCGAGAACAGATCATCACCGTCGCGCGGCAGTTTGCCGACAACGCCGAGAAGACCCAGGGCCGCTCCATGGTGATCATCGGCGCGGCGATGAATCACTGGTACCACAGCGACATGAACTACCGCGGCGTCATCAACATGCTGATGATGTGCGGCTGCATCGGCAAGAGCGGCGGCGGCTGGGCGCACTACGTGGGCCAGGAGAAGCTCCGCCCTCAGACCGGCTGGACGGCACTCGCCTTCGCGCTCGACTGGATTCGCCCGCCCCGGCAGCAGAACTCGACGAGCTTCTTCTATGCGCATACAGACCAGTGGCGCTACGAGAAGCTCTCGGTCGACGAGATCCTCTCCCCGCTCGCCGACAAGGCTGCCTTCCGAGGCAGCGCCATCGACTTCAACGTTCGTGCCGAGCGCATGGGTTGGCTCCCGTCCGCGCCGCAGCTCAATGTCAATCCGCTGGTCCTCGCGCGCGAAGCCGCTGCCGCGGGCGTCGATCCGCGGGAATACACCGTGGCATCGCTGAAGTCGGGTCAGATCGATCTTGCGTGCCACGACCCTGACCACCCGAACAACTGGCCCCGCAACCTCTTCGTGTGGCGCTCGAACCTCCTGGGTTCCAGCGGCAAGGGTCACGAGTACTTCCTGAAGCACCTCCTCGGTACCAGTAACGGCGTGCAGGGCAAGGACCTCGGCGCGGAGGACGGCAAGCCCACCGAGGTGAAGTGGCACGACACCGCGCCGGAAGGCAAGCTGGACCTGCTGGTGACGCTGGACTTCCGCATGAGCACCACCTGCCTGTACTCGGACATCGTGCTGCCGACAGCCACCTGGTACGAGAAGAACGACCTCAACACCAGCGACATGCATCCCTTCATCCATCCGCTGTCCGTCGCCGTCGACCCCGCGTGGCAGAGCCGCAGCGACTGGGACATCTACAAGGGTCTCGCGAAGAAGTTCAGCGAAGTGTGTGTCGGCCATCTGGGTGCCGAGACGGAAGTCGTCCTTACCCCGCTCATGCACGACAGTCCCGGCGAACTCGGCCAGCCGAAGGACGTGAAGGACTGGAAGCGCGGCGAGTGCGAGCTCGTGCCGGGAAAGACCGCACCCGCCATCAGCGTCGTCGAGCGGGACTTCCCCAACGTCTACAAGCGCTTCACCGCATTGGGGCCGCTGATGAACAAGGTCGGCAACGGTGGCAAGGGCATCTCGTGGAACACCCAGACCGAGGTGAAGCAGCTGGGTGAACTGAACGGCGTCGTCCGCGAGGACGGCGTAACCAAGGGCATGCCGCGCATCGAGACCGACATCGACGCATGCGAAGTCGTGCTGCAGCTCGCGCCGGAGACGAACGGGCATGTGGCGGTCAAGGCTTGGGAAGCACTGTCGAAAGCCACGGGCCGCGAGCACGCCCATCTCGCCTTGTCTCGCGAGGACGAGAAGATCCGCTTCCGCGACATCCAGGCGCAGCCGCGCAAGATCATCAGCTCGCCGACTTGGAGCGGTATCGAAAGCGAGCACGTCTCCTACAACGCCGGCTACACCAACGTCCACGAGCTGATCCCATGGCGCACGCTCACCGGCCGTCAGCAGTTCTATCAGGACCACGCGTGGATGCGCGCCTTCGGAGAGGGCTTCTCCAGCTACCGGCCACCCGTGGACATGAAGGCCACGGCCGCGATGCACAACCACCGCAGCAACGGCAACGCGGAGATCCTGCTGAACTTCATCACACCGCACCAGAAGTGGGGCATCCATTCCACGTACACGGACAACCTGATGATGCTCACTCTGTCCCGCGGCGGCCCGATCGTCTGGCTGTCGGAGACCGACGCGAAGCGGATCGGGGTGGAAGACAACGACTGGGTCGAACTCTTCAACGTCAACGGCGCTATCGCCGCCCGCGCCGTCGTGAGCCAGCGGGTGAAGGAAGGCATGGTGATGATGTACCACGCGCAGGAGAAGATCGTGAACACACCCGGCAGCGAGATCACGAACGTCCGCGGCGGCATCCACAACTCCGTCACGCGCGTAGTGGTGAAACCCACGCACATGATCGGCGGGTACGCGCAGCAGAGCTATGGCTTCAACTACTACGGCACGATCGGCACCAACCGCGACGAGTTCGTCGTGGTGCGCAGAATGAGCCGCATCGACTGGCTCGACACGCCGGTCGGACAGGAACGCATCGCGCTCGTCCAGGCGCAGGGAGAGAACGCATGAAGGTCCGCGCCCAGATCGGCATGGTGCTGAACCTCGACAAGTGCATCGGCTGCCACACCTGCTCGGTGACCTGCAAGAACGTGTGGACGAGCCGGCCCGGCATGGAGTACGCCTGGTTCAACAACGTCGAGACCAAGCCCGGCATCGGCTACCCCAAGGAGTGGGAAAACCAGGACCGCTGGAACGGCGGATGGGTCCGCAAGGCAGACGGCTCACTCGAGCCGCGCCAGGGCGGCAAGTGGAAGCTGCTCATGCGCATCTTCGCCAATCCGAACCTGCCCGAGATCGACGACTACTACGAACCGTTCACCTTCGACTACGACCATCTGCAGAGCGCGCCGGAGATGCGGGCTAGCCCGACCGCCCGGCCCCGCAGCCTCATCACCGGACAGCAGATGGAGAAGATCGTGTGGGGCCCCAACTGGGAAGAGATCCTGGGTGGCGAATTCGCCAAGCGCAGCGTCGACCGCAACTTCGACGACGTGCAGAAGGAGATGTACGGCGAGTTCGAAAACACCTTCATGATGTATCTGCCGCGGCTGTGCGAGCACTGTCTCAATCCTTCCTGCGTCGCCTCGTGCCCGTCCGGCAGCATCTACAAGCGGGAGGAGGACGGCATTGTCCTCATCGACCAGGACAAGTGTCGCGGCTGGCGCATGTGCGTCTCGGGCTGCCCGTACAAGAAGATCTACTACAACTGGAAGAGCGGCAAGGCGGAGAAGTGCATCTTCTGCTACCCGCGGATCGAGGCCGGCCAACCCACAGTGTGCAGCGAGACCTGCGTGGGCCGCATCCGCTACCTGGGAGTGCTGCTCTACGACGCGGATCGCATCGAGCAGGCGGCCTCCGTGGAGCGCGACAAGGATCTCTATCAGGCACAACTCGACATCTTCCTGGACCCGAACGACCCGGCGGTCATAGAGCAGGCCCGCAGGGACGGCATCGCGGAGAACTGGCTGGAAGCCGCCAGGCGCAGTCCGGTCTACAAGATGGCGGTCGACTGGAAGGTCGCGATGCCGCTGCATCCCGAGTACCGCACGCTGCCGATGGTGTGGTACGTGCCGCCGCTGTCGCCGATCACCGCTGCGGCCCAGGCCGGTCATCTGGGCGCCAACGGCCAGATACCGGACGTGGGTCAACTGCGCATCCCGTTGCGGTACCTCGCCAACCTCCTCACCGCCGGCGACGTGGAGCCCGTCCGGCTCGCGCTGGAGCGGATGCTCGCGATGCGGGCCTTCAACCGGCGCAAGTACGTGGACGGCACCGTCGACACCACTGTGCTGGAACAGGTCGGACTCACCCAGGCGACCGTCGAGGACATGTACCAGATCATGGCGATTGCCAACTACGAGGACCGCTTCGTCATTCCGAGCACCCATCGCGAGTACGCGGAAAACGCATTCAACGTGCGCGGCGGCTGCGGCTTCAGCTTCGGCAACGGCTGCTCGGAAGGCGTGAGCGAGACCAGCCTGTTCGGCAGCGAGAAGCGCCGGACCATCCCGATCAAGGCGGAGATCTGACCATGGAGCTACTCGATATTTCCGCACGACCGGCGCCGCGCACGCTCCGGGTGCTGTCCCGGCTCCTCGGCTATCCGGACGCCGCTCTCCGGCACCATCTGCCCGAACTGCGCGAGGCCCTGCGCGGGGAGGCCGCACTCTCGCCCCTGCGGTTGCGGGAACTCGACGCGCTCATTGCAGATCTCGCCCGCCGGACGCCTCTCGATGTGGAGGCTGACTACGTCCAGCTCTTCGACAGCGGTCGGCGCACGGCGCTGCATCTGTTCGAACACGTTCACGGCGACTCGCGTGAACGCGGATCGGCGATGATCGACCTCGCGCAGACCTATGAGAAGGCCGGGCTGTATCTCGCGCCCGGCGAGATGCCCGATCACCTGCCGGTGGTGCTGGAGTTCGCTTCCACCCAGCCTGCGAGGGAAGCGGCTGCCTTCCTCGGCGAGATCGCCCATCTCATCAACGGGCTTCTCGCGGCGCTAGAGAAACGTGAAAGCCGCTACGCCGCCGTGATGGGCGCCCTTCTCGATCTGGCCGGCATGCCGGCACGACCGGTCCAGGTTCCCCGCGAAGACCCGCTGGACACCACGTGGGAAGAGCCGGTCGCCTTCGACGGCTGCTCCTCCGCGGGGAGCGCGGCCGGGACCGTGAAGCCCATCCGCATCGTTCCCCGCGATTCACGCCCCTCGACAGGAGCCGCGCCATGACCCCCGAACCGACCGCCCTCTCCGTTTACCTGCATGACTTCCTCTTCACGGTATACCCGTACATCTGCCTCGGCGTGTTCTTCATGGGCAGCCTCGCCCGCTACGACCGAGACCAGTACACCTGGAAGAGCGACTCGTCCCAGCTGCTGCGTCACGGTACGCTGCGATGGGGCAGCAACCTGTTTCACGCCGGCATCCTGTTCCTGTTCTTCGGTCACGCCGTGGGCATGCTCACACCGCACGCGCTGTACGAGCCGTTCATCACGCCCGCGCAAAAGCAGATGCTGGCCATCGTAGCCGGCGGCATCGCAGGTGTGGTCTGTTTCGCCGGCTTGAGCCTGCTGCTGTGGCGGCGGCTGTTCGATCCGCGTATCCGCCTCACCAGCCACCGGACCGATATAGCCGTGCTGGTGATCCTTTGGGTGCAGCTCACGCTCGGGCTGGTGACGCTGCCACTGTCCCTGCAGCACGCGGACGGCAGCGTGATGCTGATTCTGGCCGACTGGGCTCAGCGCATCGTGACGTTCCGCCCGCTCGCGGCGAACCTGATCGAACTCGCGTGGCCCTACAAGGTGCACATGGTGCTCGGGATGACGATCTTTCTGCTGTTCCCCTTCAGCCGCCTCGTGCATGTCTGGAGCGGCTTCGCCACGCTCGCCTACGTCCTGCGCCCCTATCAGCTGGTGCGCGCCCGCAGGCTGAATCTCCCGGACGGCCACAACACGCCGCGCCGGCTGCTCTGAGGACAGAGTCATGATCACTTCGACATCCAAAGCCGCGCGCGTCGGCGGCCAGCCGCTCCACCGGCCGGAAGAAATCCTCGACGACTCCGCGCTGCGGCAGCGTGCCTGTACGGAACTCCTCCGACAGGCGGCCCAGCGCGCCGGGCTGCTCACCATGGATGACCGACCCGGTGAGGACGGCATCCCGAGCGAGGCGGCCAGCATAGCGATCGAGCGGCTCCTGGAGCAGGATCTGCGTGTTCCGGAGCCGGACGAAGAGGCATGTCGCCGCCACCACGCGGCGCGGGCAGGCGACTACCGGCTGGACGAGCGGGTTCGTGCGCGTCATGTTCTCTTTGCCGTGACGCCCGGCGTCGACATCGTCGCACTGCGCGGTCGCGCGGAGCAGGCGCTGCTGCAGGTCCGGTGCGACGCCGGCGGCGAGCTGTTCGCGAAGATCGCGGGCGAATCCTCCAACTGCCCCTCGGGGGGCCAAGGCGGAGCCCTCGGATGGCTGCGCCGGGGCGACTGCGCGCCGGAATTCGGACGCGAGGTGTTCGGGCGCTTCGAGATCGGCGTGCTGCCACGACTCGTGCACAGCCGCTTCGGGTTGCACGTGGTCGAGATCCAGGAGCGCGACCTCGGTCGCAGCCGCACGTTCGAGGAAGTGCGCGAGAGCGTACGCTCGTCCCTGCGCCATCACGGCTGGGTCATGGCCCTGCGCCACTACCTGATGTCGCTCGCCGCCGCCACGACGGTCGAGGGCGTTCAACTCGCGGACAGCGAGACACCGCTCGTCCAGTAGGACCGATCAGGCAGGCCCCAGCCGCCCGTCGTCGAGCCGCAGCGTGCGGTCCATGCGGGCGGCGATCGCCGGGTCGTGGGTCACGATGATGAGGCTGGTGCCCAGGTCGCGGTTGAGGCCCAGCATGAGATCGAGCACCGCTTCGGCATTGCGGCGGTCGAGATTGCCGGTCGGCTCGTCCGCAAGCACGCAGGCGGGCCGGGTGACGAGAGCGCGTGCGAGCGCTGCGCGCTGGCGTTCTCCACCGGAAAGCTCGCCGGGCACGTGTTCGAGACGGGCGCCGAGCCCCACCCGTTCGAGCATCTCGCGGGCTGCCCCGTGGGCCTCGGCTTCCGGCATGCGCCGGATGTAAAGCGGCATCGCCACGTTCTCCAGCGCGGTGAATTCCGGCAGGAGGTGGTGGAACTGGTACACGAAGCCGAGGGCGCGATTGCGCAGTTCACCCAGCGCCCGCGCCGAGAGGCCGGCCACCGGCTGGCCCATCAGTTCGACGGTGCCGGCAGTCGGGTCGTCCAGCCCGCCCAGCAGGTGCAGCAGAGTGCTCTTGCCCGATCCGGACGCTCCGATGATCGCCACGGTCTGACGGGGCGCGACCTCCAGGTCGAGCGCCTTCAGCACCTCCACGGGGCTCGTCCCCTCCGAGTAGGTCTTGGCGAGACCGCGGGCGCGGATCACCGGAACGACGGCTTTGTTGTCACTCATAGCGCAGGGCGGAGGCCGGGTTGATGCGGGCGGCGCGGTAACTGGGATAGAGCGTCGCCACGAGACTGAGACCTAAGGACACCAGCGCGATGGTCACCACGTCGGAGACGTGCAGGTCCGACGGCAGTTCGCTGATCACGTAGACATCCTTCGAAAGGAACTGGACACCGAGCGCGCGCTCGAGGAACGGAACGATCACGTCGATGTTGAGGGCGAGCACCACCCCGGACACCACGCCGACCAGCATGCCGACCACGCCGATCATCGCCCCCTGCACAACGAAGATCCTCAGGATCGCACCGGGCGCGGCGCCGAGTGTTCGCAGGATCGCGATGTCGGCCTGCTTGTCGGTCACGGCCATCACCAGCGTGGACACAATGTTGAACGCCGCCACGGCGACGATCAGCGTGAGAATGATGAACATGGCCCGCTTCTCGATCTGGACGGCCCGGAAGAAGCTGCCGTGGCTGCGGGTCCAGTCGATCAGTTCGACGCCCTTGGGCAGCGCCTTCGCCAGATCCCTTGAGACACGCTCGGCGCCGAACAGGTCTGCGATCTTGAGCCGGACGCCGGACACAGTGTCTTCCATGCGATAGAGGCGCTGGGCATCCGCGAGATGCATGAGGGCGAGGCCGGAGTCGTACTCGTACATGCCGACCTCGAACACCCCCACCACGCGGAACTGCTTCACCCGGGGCAGGATGCCGGCGGCCGTCACCTGCCCCTGAGGGGAGATCACCGTGACTTTGTCGCCCAGGCGGGCGCCGAGGTTTCGCGCAAGCTCGCGCCCCAGGACGATCCCGAACTCGCCGGCGCGCAGGTCCTCGAACCTTCCCGCCGTCATATGACTGCCGATCTCGGCGACGGTATCCTCCCGGTCCGGCAGAACGCCCCGCACCTGGGTACCCTGCACCGTGTGCTGGAACGAGATGAGCCCCTGCGCATTCACGTACGGCGCGGCCCCGACGACCTCCGGGTGGCGGCGCACCGTGGCCGACACGGCTTCCCAGCCGGGGAGTTTTCCGCCCGGTCCCTGTACCTGGATGTGCGACACCACAGCGAGAATGCGGCCGCGGAGTTCCTTCTGGAACCCGTTCATCACCGAGAGCACCACCACCAGCGCCGCCACACCGAGGGCGATCCCCGCCATGGAGGTCATGGAGATGAAGGAGATGAAATGGTTGCGACGCTTGGCCCGCGCGTAGCGCAGACCGATGAAACTCTCGAAGGGCAGCACGGACGCCTGGCTCGTAAACGGTCACGCATTCTGCCAGAGGGCCCAAGCCGCCGTCATGGCTGGAACTTTTTTCGCTAGGAGTCTTCCCAGAGCCGGTCCTTGACGGCAAGGGCGCCCCGCCCTCCGTCCCCCAACCAACCCACGCCTCTTCCCGACACCCCATCCATGCGCAGCCTGCACCTCCTCGTCCCGGGTCTGTTCTGGCCCGATCCCGCCGAAGCCCGAGCCTATGACGGCCTGGCCCTGCCTGCTCTCAGCAGGCTGCTCGGCAAGGGGACGGCCGTGCCGGCCGGAGAGCATGGCGTGGAGGGCTGGCTCGCCGGGCGCTGGGGCCACGACCCGGCCCGCGCCCCTGTGGCGGAGTTGCTTGCCACCCAGGCGGGACTCACCGGCCGCCCCGGTCACTGGCTCTGCGCCGACCCCGTAAATCTCCAGCCACGCGGCGCCGAACTGTTCCTCACCGAAGGCGGCGGACTGGACATCCGGGATCAGGAAGCCCGCGATCTGGTCGAGGCCCTGGGCCGATTCTTCGCCGAGGACGGTCTCACCTTCGTCGCCTGGCGCCCCGACCGCTGGCTCATCCGCAGCGACCGCCCGGCGCCGATCGCGACGGCCCCGCTGTCGGCGGTACACGGTCACCCGATCGACGGTCTGTTGCCGGCAGGCGACCAGGGCATCGTCTGGCTGCGCTGGCTGAACGAGGCCCAGATGCTCATGCATTCGCACGCCGTCAACAGCGCCCGCGAGAGCGACGGCCGCCCGCTCATCAACAGTCTCTGGCTCTGGGGCGGCGGTTCGCCGGGCACGCCGGCGCCCTCGCCGTTCGAAACGGTGTTCTCCGATGACGACACCGTTGCAGCACTGGCGGCAGACCTCGAAGTGGCGCCAGTGCCGCCGTCGCTGGAGACCCCGCTGAGGGCTGCGACCCGGGGCAACACGCTGCTTCACATCTCGCAGGTCCACCAAGCCGCACGCGTGGCGGACCTGGAGGCGTGGCGCCAGGCGCTGGAGGTGCTGGACGGGAGCTACATCGCGCCGGCGCTGGGGGCGCTTTCGGCGGGGTTCGTCGACTCGATCGCGCTGACCGGCATCACCGGTCGGCGGGGGGTGGAAGTGCGGCTTTCCCGCCGGGATACGCTGAAGTTCTGGCGGCGTCCGGCGACACTCGGCGCCTCGCTGGCGCTTCGCGGCGGCCGGGAAGGCAGTCCGGCCGAGGGCTGATCTCCGGCGGAATCAGGCGCTGACCCGCAATCCGGACGTCAGGGCGGTGAGTTCTGCCGCCAGTGAATGGAGGTTGGTTACGGTCTGCTGATTGCGCTGGGCGCAGGCGCTGTTCTCGTCCGCCATGGCCGCGATGCTCTCGACATTGTGGGCGATCTCGGAACTCGCCTGGCTCTGCTCCTGCATCGCGGCGGAGATCTCCGCCGCCTTGGCCAGGCTTTCGCCGGCTGCACGCCGGATCTCGTTGAGGGCCTCGACGGCCTCCCGCACCAGCCGTACGCCCTGCTCCACGCGCTCGGAGCCCGTGCCCATGCTCGACACGGCGCTGGAGGTCTCGTTCTGGATCGACGCGATCATGCCGCCGATCTCCACCGTCGCCTGACTCGTCCGCTCGGCGAGCTTGCGGACCTCGTCGGCCACCACGGCGAAACCGCGTCCCTGCTCGCCGGCACGCGCCGCCTCGATGGCCGCATTGAGGGCCAACAGATTCGTCTGGTCAGCAATGTCCTTGATTACCTTGACGACCTGGGTGATCTGCTCCGACCGGAGGTTCAGAGCGCCGATCATGTCGGCGGATTCGCGAACGGCGGCGGCGATCGCACTGGTTTCGTCCGCAGCGCGCAGGGCTACGGCCTCACCCTTGGAGGAAAGATCGTTCGTCTGCTCGGAGAGCCGGCGCGAAGACTGGGCGCTTTCGCTCACGCCCTGGAGGCTCGCCGTCACCTGTTCCAGCGCGGCGGCAGCGCGGGAAGCCGCCTCGCTCTGCTGGTCGGAGCCCTGCGTCACCTGGCAGGAAGCATCCTGGACCTGTGCCACGGCCCCGCGGACGCTTTCCGCGGCACGCTTCAGGCGCACCACGAGTTCGCTCACCTGTTCCGCCATCTTGTTGAACGCGGTCGCGAGCTGGCCGACCTCGTCCTCGCTGCTTACCTTGGCACGCACCGTGAGATCCCCGGCGCCCAGACGCGCGGCGTCCTCCGCGAGCTGCTGCAGGGGCTGGAGCTTTCGGGAGAGCACCCAGTAGGTCGCCACGCAGCCGAGAACCGCGACCAGCAGACCGAACAGGATGAGCTGGTTGCGGACCGCCGCGGCGGCCAGGTGCAGTTCCGAAACGTCGATCGTGATGCCGAAGACCCGGTACCACGGATCGAACGGCAGGAAGACGTAGAGTTTTCCGTCCTTCTCGAGGGAGCCGTTCCGGGCGTCCAGGGCCTGGGCGTAGCCCTCCAGGCCCGGCGTCGTAAGGACATTCTTGCCCTGCAACTCGTGATGCTGGGCCAGCGTGCCCCGGTTGGGACCCTTCGAGGCATCCAGTACGAAGTAATGCCCGGTCTCGCCGATTCGCGAAGCGGAGAGCTCGTCGCGCAGCTTCCCGATCCCTTCGGTGATGTCGAACCCGACAAACAGGATCCCGATGACCTTGCCGCCGTCATCCTTCACGGGCGTGTACTTGGTCATGTAGTCACGACCGAACAGATTCGCCCGACCAAGGTAGACCTGGCCAGCCATCAGCGTTTCGTAGCCCGAGTGCGCCTTCCCGAGCATGGTGCCCAGGGCGCGCGAGCCGTCCTCCTTCTTGAGCGAGGTGGTCACACGCAGGAAGTCATCGCCCATCCGCACGAACACCGTGGCGGCACCGCCCGTAAGGCGGGAGAAGGAATCCACCTCGTCGAAGTTCATGTTGAAGGCGTTGCCGCCCACGCCGATGGCCGGTGCGTTGTACTCGCCCACCTTGACGGTACGCGCGGGATCGACCGCCAAAGACCTGCCGATCATGTTCTCGAAGATCTTCGAGAGCCGGTCCGCGTTGACCTTGGCCGTCGTGTCGAAGGTGTTTAACTGGCTCTCGACCAGCTTCACGCGAGCTTGAAGGTCTTCGGTCCAGCGCTCCTCGAGAGCACTCGCCGCCCGGTTGTACGCAAGCAGGGACATGCCCAGCACCGCTGCGATGAGTGTCCCGCACGCAAGCAGGGTCAGTTGCAGTGTGATGCCGAGACGATTCTTGGTGGCCATGCGTCCGCCTGTTATCTGGGTTTTCCGTCGTTGGCCCGCTTCATTGAGGAGTCGGGACCGACGCTGTCGCGGGTTACTATCGGACACAAATTGCCGAGCTTTTGCCTTCGGCCCATTGATTGCCAGATCGTGTCCATGACATGCGGGTCGGGGTCGACAGTGCCCGCCATGGGGGTCACCATTCCTGGCGACATCATTCCCCGCCCACTGCCTGCCGCCCTCTGCCGACGTGATCGTCCAACGCCCCTTTGCTTCTGAAGTTGCCGCGCGCCTCGATGCGTCGGGGCGGCATCCCGTGCTGTCCCGGGTGTGGGCGGCGCGCGGCGTACGGAACCCGTCCGACATGGAGACCGGGTTCGAACACCTGCTTCCCTTCACGGCGCTCGCGGGCGCCGAGGCCATGGCAGAGGTTCTGGCCGATGCCATCGCCGCAGGACGCCGCCTGCTCATCGTCGGGGACTACGACGCGGACGGCGCGACGGCCGCCGCCCTGGGGCTGCTGGTACTCCGGCGGTTGGGTGCCGACGTGGAGAGCCTGGTCCCCAACCGGTTCGAGTACGGCTACGGTCTCACGCCCGAGATCGTCCAGCTGGCGGCCGGCCGGAAGCCCGATGTCATCATCACCGTCGACAACGGTATCGGCAGTCTTTCCGGCGTGGAGGAGGCCGCACGTCTCGGCATCGAGGTTCTGGTGACGGACCATCACCTCCCCGGCACGGAACTGCCGGCTGCGAGGGTCATCGTGAACCCCAACCAGCCGGGCTGCGGGTTCCCGAGCAAGAACCTGGCGGGTGTCGGTGTCATGTTCTATGTGCTCATGGCTCTGCGGGCTGAAATGCGACGTCGGGGCCAGTTCGCTACGAAACCCGAACCGAACCTGGCCGACTTCCTGGATATCGTGGCACTTGGCACGGTCGCCGACGTGGTGCCTCTCGACCGCAACAACCGGATCCTCGTGCACCAAGGCCTTGCCCGGATGCGGGCAGGGCGCACGCGCCCGGGCATCGCCGCCATCGCCGCAGCCGGCGGACGGTCGCTCTCCCGGGTCACCGCCCAGGATCTCGGCTTTGTGGTCGGCCCCCGCCTCAACGCTGCCGGACGACTGGAAGACATGGCGCAGGGCATCGAGTGCCTCGTCACCGACAGCGTCGGGCGGGCGCGCGAACTCGCCCAGCGTCTCGACACGCTCAACCGGGAACGCCGCGAGATCGAGTCCGGCATGCAGGCTCAGGCGCTGGCCGCGATGGAGCGCATCGAGGCCGGGCAATCCTGTTCGCTCGTCCTCCATGACCCGGAGTGGCATCAGGGCATCGTGGGACTGCTCGCCTCCCGACTGCGGGAGAAGTTCCACCGCCCCACGTTCTGCTTCGCGCCGGGCGGCGACGGCGAACTGAAGGGGTCCGGGCGATCGATTCCGAACCTGCACCTGCGCGATGCGTTGGATCGCGTGGATCGCCGCCATCCCGGCCTGATGTTGCGCTTCGGCGGGCACGCGGCCGCGGCGGGCCTGAGCCTCCGGCCCGAACGGCTCGACGACTTCCGGGACTCGCTCGAGGCCGTCGCGCGCGAACTGCTGTCGCCCGCCGATCTGGAGGAAGTCATCGAGACCGACGGTGCCCTCGCCCCCGACGACTACACCCTGGCGCTGGCGAAGACCCTCCGTGAGCAGGTATGGGGACAGGGCTTCGCGGCCCCGGCCTTCGACGGGGAGTTCCAGGTCCGGTCGCAGCGGGTGGTGGGCGGCCAGCATCTCCGGCTGGAGTTGCGGCCGGACGCACCGTCGGACCGGTCGCCGCCGCTCGCGGCAATGCTTTTCCGCCACCCTGACGCCCTGCCAGCGCGCATCCGGGCCGTGTTCCGGCTCGACGTCAACGAGTGGAACGACACGCAGTCCCTGCAACTGGTCATCGACCACTGGGTGCCCGCATGATCCCGGCAGAACTCGGTCCGCTGAATGCCTTCATCACGAGCCTCGCGATCGGTCTGCTGATGGGCGCGGAGCGCGAACGCCGCGCCAGCGCCAAGGCCGGCATCCGGACCTTCGCGCTCATTGCGCTCCTCGGGTCCAGCCTGTCGATGCTGGCCGCGCCGCTTGGGCTGCCGTGGCTTCCCGCCGTGGGGCTGTTCCTCATCGGTCTAACAATGATCGGCGTCTACGTCAGCGCGCCGGTCCCCGACGACCCGGGCACCACGACGATCGTGGCCACGCTGCTCTGCTACGCGCTGTCCCTGCTCGTATGGCACGGCCACGCGCAGGAGGCCGTGATGATTGCCATCGGCTCGACCACCCTGCTCTACTTCAAGGCGGAACTCCGCGGCGCAACTCTCCAGCTCGACCGCAGCGAGGCGCTGTCCATCCTGCAGTTCGCGGTGTTCTCCTTCATCGTGCTGCCGCTGCTGCCCGATCGGGCCTTCGGCCCGTATGACGCGCTGAACCCGCGGCAGATCTGGTGGATGGTGGTGCTCGTGTCGGGCGTGAGCCTCGCGGGCTATCTCGCTCTGCGCATCGTCGGCCAGAAGCACGGCACCTGGCTGCTCGGCCTGTTCGGCGGTCTCGTGTCCAGCACGGCCACCACGCTCGTGTACGCCCGCCACGCACGGACGGCGGAGGACGCGTTGCGGCTGTCCGCGCCAGTCATCCTCATCGCCAACGTGGTGGTGCTCTTTCGGATCGGCGTCGTGGTGGCCATCGTAGCGCCATCGCTGCTCCCGGCGCTGGGGCCCAGTCTGGGCGCCGGCCTGCTGCTGGGCGCTGCGGGTGCGGGGCTCCTGTGGCGCCGTCTGAGCCACGACTCGCCGCCGCCCCTGCCGGAGGTGGGCAACCCGGCCGCGGTCCGCACCTCCCTGTTATTCGGCGGCCTGTACGCGGCCGTCCTGCTGATTGCCGCCTGGGCCCGCGACACCACGGGCTCGGCCGGCCTTTATGGCGTGGCGGTCATTTCCGGTCTGTCGGACGTCGACGCCATCACGCTGTCGGCGCTGCGCCTCAATGCCATCGGGCAGATCACGCCGGACGTCGCCCGGACCACCGTCGTGCTGGCGCTCGTGGCGAACAACGTCTTCAAGCTGCTGCTCACCTTCTTCACCGGCGGCGCTGCGCTCGGCAAACGCTGCGCGGGGCCGATGGGGGGCGTCGTGGCGGGCCTTCTGGTCGGACTTTTGGTGCCAGCGGGACCCTGAGCGGCTACACTTCCGGGTTTGCTACGTCACAGGACCCCGCGCCTCCATGGAAGCCGAACGTCTGAACGCCATCTCGCAGCACATCGAGGACCTGGGCCGCCGCGCCCAAGAACTCCGGAGGTATCTTTGACTTCGATGCGAAGAAGGCCCGCCTGATCGAGGTCGCACGCCTCACCGAAGACCCCACCGTCTGGAACGACCAGAAGCGCGCTCAGGACCTCGGGCGCGAACGCAAGTCCCTGGAGGACGTCGTGCTGGTGCTCGAATCCGTGGATTCGTCCCTGTCCGACAACCGCGAGCTGTTCGACCTCGCCCGCGGTGACAACGACGACGCCACCCTTGAAGCGGTGGAAACCGATGTGCAGGGCGTCGAGAAGCATGTCGCGGCGATGGAGTTTCGCCGGATGTTCTCGAACCCGATGGACCCGAACAACTGCTTCCTGGACATCCAGGCCGGCCAGGGCGGCACGGAAGCGCAGGACTGGGTCTCTATGCTGCTGCGCATGTACCTCAAGTTCTGCGAGCGGCGCGGCTTCCAGGTCGAGGTGCTGGAGCAGTCCGACGGCGACGTCGCGGGCCTCAAGAGCGCGTCCATCAAGGTAAGCGGCGAGTACGCCTTCGGCACCCTGCGCACCGAGACAGGCGTTCACCGCCTCGTGCGCAAGTCACCGTTCGACTCCAACGCGCGGCGCCACACCTCCTTCGCGAGCGTGTTCGTCTATCCCGAGATCGACGATTCCATCGAGGTGGAGATCAACCCCGCCGATCTGCGCGTCGACACATTCCGGGCGAGCGGCGCGGGCGGACAGCACATCAACAAGACCGACTCCGCCATCCGCATCACGCACATTCCCACCGGAATCGTCGTGCAGTGCCAGAACGACCGGTCGCAGCACCGCAACCGTGCCGAGGCGATGGCCATGCTGAAGGCGCGTCTCTACGAACTCGAGATCCGCAAGCGCAACGAGGAAAAGCAGGCCCTGGAGGATTCCAAGACCGACATCGGCTGGGGTCACCAGATCCGCTCGTACGTGCTGGACCAGTCGCGCATCAAGGATCTGCGCACCAACGTGGAAGTGGGGAACACCCAGGCCGTCCTCGACGGCGACCTGGACGACTTCATCGCCGCCAGTCTCAAGCAGGGAGTGTGAAATGACCGAAGAGCGCCAGACGGCGACCGCCGACGACAACCAGATATTCGCCGAGCGTCGGGCGAAGCTCGCGGAACTGCGCAAGGGCGGGTCCGCGTTTCCGAACGATTTCCGCCGCGAGCATCTCGCGGCGGATCTGCAGGCCGCGCACGGTGCGCAATCCAACGAGGAACTCGAAGCCGCGCCCGTCGCGGCGTGCATCGCAGGCCGCATGCTGCTGAAGCGCGTGATGGGCAAGGCGAGCTTCGCCACCATCCAGGACATGTCGGGTCGCATGCAACTCTACGTGACCAACGACGGCGTCGGCCCCGAACTCCACGACCGCTTCAAGCACTGGGACCTGGGCGACATCCTCGGCGTGAAGGGCACGCTCTTCCGCACCCGCACCGGGGAACTCACCGTCAAGGTGACCGAACTGCGCCTGCTTACCAAGTCATTGCGCCCGCTGCCCGAAAAGTTCCACGGCCTCACGGACCAGGAGCAAAAGTACCGCCAGCGCTACGTGGACCTCATCGTCACCGAGGAAGCCCGCCGCACCTTCACTGTCCGCTCGAAGGTGATCCAGGCGATCCGCCGCTTCTTCGTGGATCGCGGCTACCTCGAAGTCGAGACACCGATGATGCACCCCATCCCCGGCGGTGCGTCGGCAAGGCCGTTCGCGACACACCACAACGCGCTCGACATGCCGCTGTTCCTGCGCATCGCCCCGGAGCTGTATCTCAAGCGGCTGGTGGTGGGCGGCTTCGAGAAGGTGTTCGAGATCAACCGCAACTTCCGCAACGAAGGCATCTCGACCCGGCACAACCCCGAGTTCACGATGCTGGAGTTCTACGAGGCCTACCAGGACTACCGCCACCTGATGGACTTCACGGAGGCGATGTTCCGGGAAGTGGCAACGGCCGTGCTCGGCACGACCAAGGTACCGTACCAGGGCGAGATCATCGACCTGGGCCAGCCCTACGCGCGGCTCACCGTGGTGCAGGCCGTCCGCCACTACCACTCCGAGATCACCGAGGCGCAGCTCAACGACCGCGCCTGGCTAGTCGCACAGCTCGAAAAGATGGGCGCGAAGTACAAGCCCGCAGACGGACTGGGCGGCCTGCAGCTCACCTACTTCGAGGAGACGACGGAGTCCCTCCTCGTCCAGCCGACGTTCATCATCGACTACCCGGCCGAAGTGTCGCCGCTCGCGCGCCGCAACGACGCCCAGCCTGAAATCACGGACCGCTTCGAACTGTTCATCACGGGCCGTGAGATCGCCAACGGCTTCTCGGAGCTGAACGACCCCGAGGATCAGGCGGAGCGCTTCCAGGAACAGGTACGCCAGAAGGACGCCGGCGACCACGAGGCCATGCACTACGACGCGGATTACATCCGCGCCCTGGAGTACGGCCTGCCCCCGACAGCCGGCGAAGGCATCGGCATCGACCGCCTCGTGATGCTGTTGACCGACAGCCCCAGCATCCGCGACGTGATCCTCTTTCCGCACATGCGGCCGGAGGATTGAGGCGCGCCCTCTGGGGCACGCGTGAAGACGTGAAGGGGTGAAGTCGTGAAGTCGTGAAGGCGTGAACGCCATCTTCACCTCGGTCCCGTAGCCCGGACGAGCGCCAACGGCGCGACCCCGGGAACGGCGCCGACATCTGCACACCGCGTCCCGGAGTCGGGCCTTGCGGCCCTCGTCCGGGCTACGAGTGAAGTCCCACCGTCGGCGATGTGCTCCTGTTTCCGTACATGCGGCCGGAGGATTGAGGCGCTCCTCCGCGTAGCCCGGACGAGCGCCAACGGCGCGACTCCGGGAACGGCGCCAACATCTTCACACCGCGCCCCGGAGTCGGGGCCATCCGGCCCTCGTCCGGGCTACGAGTGAAGTCCCACCGTCGGCGATGTGGTCCTGTTTCCATACATGCGGCCGGAGGATCGAGGCGCGCCACCCCGTAGCCCGGACGAGCGCCAACGGCGCGACTCCGGGAACGGCGCCAACATCTGCACACCGCGCCCCGGAGTCGGGCCATCCGGCCCTCGTCCGGGCTACGACGCCCCCTTCACGCATTCCCGCCTTCACACCTTCACACCTTCACACCTTCACACCTTCACACCTTCACGTCTTCACGTCTTCACGTCTTTACCGCCCCCCAGATTTGCACCCACCCGCAATCCGCGCTACAACGCTCCCGGGAGGATTCACAACATGGAAGCTGCACAGCGCAAGGCGCTCACGGCCGCGGCAGTCGGCTCGGCGCTCGAGTGGTATGACTTCTTCATCTACGGCACGGCCGCCGCGCTCGTCTTCGGCGATCTGTTCTTTCCGAAGCTCGACGAAACGGTCGGCACGCTCGCGGCCTTTGCCACTTTCGGTGTCGGTTTCATCGCCCGGCCATTCGGCGGTCTGGTGTTCGGGCATCTGGGCGACAAGCTGGGCCGCAAGCCGGTGCTGGTCATCACGCTGCTCATGGTGGGTGGCGGCACGTTCCTCATCGGCCTGCTCCCCACGTACGAAAGCGTCGGGCTGCTCGCCCCCGCCCTGCTGGTGCTCCTGCGGCTCGTGCAGGGATTCGGCGCGGGTGCGGAATACGGCGGTGCCGTGATTCTCGCGGTGGAGTTTGCACCGCCCGGCAAGCGCGGCATTTTCGGCAGCTGGGCCCCGATCGGCGTCACGGTCGGCAACCTCCTCGCCGCCGGCGTGTTCTGGATGGTGTCGCAATTGCCGAAAGAGGAGATGCTCGCGTGGGGCTGGCGCATCCCCTTCCTCCTCAGCATCGTGCTGGTGATCGTCGGCTTCTACATCCGCGCCAAGGTGACGGAGACCCCAGTCTTCCAGGAAGCCGTGAAGAAGCGCAAACCGGTCAAGGCGCCGATCTTCGAGGTGTTTCGCCGCCATCCGCGGGAGATGCTCGTGGTCATCGGCGCGCGGCTAGGCGAGAACGGCCTGGGCTACCTGTTTCCGGTATTCGCGCTGAGCTATCTCACCAAGAATCTCGGGGTGGAAAAAGGCACGGCGCTGACCGCCATCATGAGCGGCCACGCGCTGTCGCTCATCACCATTCCCCTGTTCTCGGCCCTCTCCGACCGCATCGGGCGACGGCCGGTGTACATGGGGGCCGCCATCTTCGCGGCGATCTGGGCGTTTCCGTTCTTTGCACTCATCAACACGAAGGATCCGACCCTCATCCTTGTTGCCATGGTGCCCGCGATCGCCATCGGCGTCGCCGGCATGTTCGGCCCGCAGGCGGCGTACTTCGCGGAGCTTTTCGGCGCCAGACTCCGCTACAGCGGCTTTGCCATCGCACGCGAACTGGGCTCCATCCTCGCCGGCGGCATTGTGCCGTTCGTCTCGGCGTGGCTGGTTGCCAGCATGCACGGCGCACCGTGGGGCGTCGCGGCGTACATCGTGGTGATGTGCGTCATCACGATCATCGCGATCTACTTTGGCCCGGAGACGTACAAGGTGGATCTGGCGGCCGATCGGGACGGGGGCGATTGACCGGCCCGACGCGAATCGACAGTTTGCCGTAGCTCCTTGGTGATCACCAATTCGGAGGATAGGCAGCCGGCACTGTGAGCCATAGACTGCGGTGGAGTCTCTGCGATCGAGCGGAGGTGCCGAGTCGACTTTCTCCCGGAGGTCCCGATGTCGCGTCTGTCCTGCTGCGTCCCGTTTGCCGCCTCGCTGCTCATGGCAGCGACATCGTCGGAAGCCGTAGTGCTCGAGTTCCAGAGCGTCCGCCGTACCGTCAATCCGCACGTGCCCGGGGCGGGGGTGGTCACGGAGACTTTTTCACAGACCGGCTTTCCCGGCATCCCGTCCTTGACGCAGAACTCCGTGTACAACGACGGGCGTTACCGTTCCACCGGCGAAACGTCCGGTGGCGTGACGGACAGCCTCAATGGCCGCTACGAGGTGGGATTCTTCCAGGGCCGCAGCGACGGGATCGGCCTTTTCGCCGGCTACTCGGGCACCTTCGCCACCGACGCGTGGACGGGCGGAACCGGCAACTACGCCGGCGCGTCGAGCATGAACGCGTTCGCGGGCTACTCCAAACCCGGCAGCGGCTTCTCCGAGAACAACACTTCGGACTTCGGCTATACCGTGGCGCCGCTCATCGGCACGCCAGCGTACGTGAAGGCCGACATCTCGCCTCCCGGACAGCCGGGGCCGGACGCCTCGGACTTCACGAACATCGCGCTCGGGTACCGGGATGTGAGCTTCTCGCTCCGCGATCAAACGTACACCTATGGCCTGGGCGGCACGATCACCGGACTGCCAGCCATCGGCTTCGGCGGATTCGACACGCAAACGCATGTCTTCGACGCCACTTCGGGCCCAGCGACGTTCGAATGGACGGGCGCCGGAGGCAACCGGATGGGCGGGACGATTCACTTCCTCGACATGCCCTTCGGTACCGAGACTATCCCGGTACCGGATGACGGGAGCGGCAACGCTCGCGGGCTCTCGCACGGGTACTACCTCGTTACGGGCGGCCGTGTGGGCGACCTGCTCATCACAGGTGGAACGATCGCGTTCGCGCTCGCCAATACCTATCCGGTAGGCGCCGCGAGCGGCTCCGGCACGATCGATCTCGACGCCTACGGCTGGGTCGAAACGCAGCCGGTTCCCGAGCCTTCCACGTGGGCGATGCTGGTCACGGGCGCGCTCGTCGTCGGGGTCGGCGTACGCCGCGCGCGCTCCGCGACGCGACAGCGGGCAAACGCAGGGGTTCGGAGCGAGGCCTGCGACGACATGTGGTCGGAATCGTGATTCGTCGCGCTCTGTGGCTTGGGCTTGTGCTCCTGGGGCTCAATTGGACGCTGCGTCCGCAGTACGGGCCCCTCCTCTTTCTCGGCATACCACTTGTCACGACCGGATGCATGGTGCTGCTGCGTTCGTATGGATTGACCGGCGGCGATGAGAACGGCGGACGGATGCCGCGCAGTAGTGCCTTCGACGTCAACGGCTTCGGTGGATGTGGCTGCTGTGGCTGCTGAGTCGAACCTCGACCTGACGTGGTGACCTCGGCCCTCTGCCGGCGGAGAACTTCGGAAGGTCGGATCGATTGACGCGGATCGTTCTTGCCCGAAGGACGCCGCCAAGACGGATCAGCGGTCGTGACGAAGTCGCCCCACGAACCGCCCGCCGCTCAACCGCCCCTCCCGGAACAACCCGACGAAGAAGCTGTAGTAGTCGTCCCAGTCCTTCGAGCGGCCTTCGCCGAACTTGCGGGCGGTTTCCGTGCCGAGACTTCGGTACATCGCCAGCCGCTCCTCGAGGATGGTCGTCCACTCACCACCGAGGTCATCGACGGATACGATCTCGAAACCGCTCGCCTGCATCTGGTCCTGGTAGCCGCGCATCGTCCCGAGAACCGGGAACTGCATCTCGGCCGCAAGGCGTGCAGCGTCGGCGGCAGACAGCGCCTCCGAGGCGAGGATGTCGGTGAAGGCGATCACGCCGCCGGGCTTCAGGACGCGCGCGCATTCGGCGATGAGCCTGGGCTTGTCGGGCACGTGGCACCAGGCTTCCTGCCCGATGACGGCATCGAACTCGCCGGCGGAGAACGGCATCTCGAGCGCATTGCCGTGCACGAACGTCACGAGCCCGTCGAGGCCGACGCGGCGCGTCAGTCGTTGTGCTGACTCGAAGCGGCTCAGCGTGAGATCGAGACCGACGACGCGACAGCCGACGCGGTGTGCGAGATACCGGGCGGGACCGCCCATGCCACTGCAGACATCGAGCACGCGGTGCTCAGCCCGCAGGCCGGCGCGAGCGATCAGCGCGTCGTTCGCGGCGAGCCCGCCGTAGTGATCCTGGTCGTGCTGCAGAAGGTCGTCCGGTGTCAGCCGGTCGAGGTCGAGGCCCCGCCCTTCGAGCGCCCGGAGAATCTGGTCTTCGTTGATGGGATGGGCGTCGTAGTAACCGACGACGCCATCCAGCCCTGCTGTGGTCCCCATGTTCCGCTCCCTCCCCTCGGGGAGTGTAGCCGGCTGTGCTGCTGCCGGCCAAGCCCCGCGACGGAAACGAAACGGACCGGGTTCAGCTCGGCAGGCGGGCGAGCTGTTCGATGCGCGCGCTCTGGCGTGCCACGCGCTCGATGATGCTGTCGATGCGGTGGTGCAGGCCCAGCGCGGCCAGCGCGGCACTCACGGTCTCCGGCACTTCGCCGGAACAGCCCATGGGGTAGTCCTCCGGCGCACGGAAATCCGACAGTTCGTGGTCCAGGACCTCGTCGTGAAGATGGTCGGCGATCTGGACGATGGACGTGACCGGACTGTCGTGCCGTGCGAACGGCAGGTGGTGCGTTGCCGCCACCTTTGCAAGGCGCTCGGGCGCATTCCAGCCTTTGAGGAGACTTTCGCCAAGGCGCGTGTGCGCCTCGACGAACTTCGCATGCAGCGGCGTGCCTCGGCAGTAGCCGGCCTGGATGAACCGGCCCATGGCCTTGGGCTCGGCCCAGCTCAGCGCCAGCGTGCCCACGTCGTGCAGCAGCGCCGAGGTGTAGCTGATGCCGGAGTCCGCATCCGGATCGTCCAATGCCGACGCGATCTCGCGGGCGCAGAACGCCGTGATCAGGTATTCGAGCCAGAGGGTATCGAGCAGGGAGTCGTCGGGAATGCGCGACGCGTGCCGCACCCACAACCCGAAGAGCTGCGTGAAGGTGGCCTCGAACGCGTTGTAGAGCCCGAGGCGGATGATCGAGGACTTCACGTCGGTGATCGGCTTGCCGCCGCGCATGTGGATCGCGGAGTTCGCAAGTCCGAGCAGGCGTGCGGTGAGGATCGGGTCGCTTTCCACGATCTCGGTCACCTCCGCCACGGCGAGCGGGGCATCGCGGTCCACGCGAAGCAGCTTGAAGGTGAGCGGCGACACGGGCGGCATCGAGTGCTCCGTCCGCGAGAGCCGTTCCCAGTCTCCGAACAGGGCATCGAGCGTCTGCTCGTCCTCGGCGGGCAGAGCCAGGATGGGGGGCCGTGTCCGCACGGCCGGGGCGACTGCCTGGGCTTCCATCATCGCGAAGCCCTCCCGGCATCGGCCAATGTGCGATCAGCCGCCGAAGCCGTCCGCGACCGGCACGTCCAGGAGCCAGGTCTTGCCGCTGCGGGAGGCTTCCCGCAGGGCCGGCTCGAACTCGTCCGGATGCTCGATCCGGCGGGCGCGCACGCCCATGGAAGTGGCGAGCGCGACGAAATCGATGGGCGGGTCCCGGAGGTCCATGCCGATGAATCGATCGGTGCCCCGGAAGGCCTTGAGCCGTTCCTTGAGGATGCGGTAGCTGCGGTTGTTCGCGATGACATAGGTGATCGGACGCTCCAGGTGGGCTGCTGTCCAGAGCGCCTGGATGGAATACATCGCACTGCCGTCGCCGACCAGCGCGACGACGGGGCGATCGGGCAGCGCCAGGCTGATGCCGACGGCACCGCCCATGGCAAACCCGATCCCTCCGGACGCGAGGCCATAGAAGCTCTGGCTGTCCCGCAGCCGCAGGAAACCGAGCAGCGGGAAACCGGTGGTGAGAGCTTCCTCCAAGACCACAGCGTCGTCGGGGATGGCATCCGAAAGCACCTTGGACAGGTAGGAGGTTGCCAACGGCATCTGCCCCGACAACTTTAGGGCTTCCCCCACCGCCCTCACCCGCCGGACGGTCCAGTTGTCCTCGGCAATGGCGCGCAGCCGACCCGCCGCCGCCTCCCGCGCCAGAGCATCCATCCTGGCACGAAGGACTTCCACCAGCGCCCGCAGGGTCGTGCCGACGTCCGCGCGGACGGCGATCTCGGCCGGATAGTTCTTCCCGAGTTCCCAATCCCGTTCCGCGATCTGGATCACGACGCGGCCAGGCGGCATCGCGTCGGTCAGGCTGTGGACCGACATCCGCAGCACGTCCGAGCCCAGGAATACGAGCATGTCGTAGGGTTCCAGCGCGGCGCGTACCTGCTGCTGATTGCGTGTGAGCGCGCCCAGAAAGGCCGGATGCTCGGACCGGAACTGCGCGGCATACGGGACCGTCTGCTGCAGGACCGGTATCCCCAGGGTTTCGGCGAGCAACGCTGCGTCATCCAATGCATCCCGCACCGCGAGTTCGTGCCCGGCGATCAGCACAGGGTTGCGAGCAGCGAGCAGCCGGTCGGCCAGCCGGTTGAGCACGGCGTCGTCGGGCCGGACACCCAGTTCGACCCGGGTAGGCGCACCGAGGTCGAGCGCGGCCTCACCGTCGAGCACATCGCCCGGCAGGCTCAGGAACACGGGCCCGGTGGGCGGCGTCAGCGCGACCTTCGCCGCGCGCCGGATGATGCGCGGGAGGTCTTCCACCCGGGTGCATTCGATCGCCCACTTCACCAGTGGCTGCGCAATGGGCACGAGCGGGTCGTACAGCAGCGGCTCCATGAGCCCGTGCCCCTGCTCCTGCTGGCCCGCGGTGATGAGCACCGGCGAGCCGTAGAACTTGGCGTTGTAGATGGACCCCATCGCGTTGCCCAGACCAGGCGCGACATGCACGTTGCAGGCGGCGAGGCGGCCGCTGGCTCTCGCGTAGCCGTCGGCCATCGCGACCACCACGGATTCCTGCAGGCCCAGTACGTAGTCGATGCGGGACTGCTCGCCCAGGGCCTCCATGATCGCGAGCTCGGTCGTGCCGGGGTTGCCGAACATCGTGTCGACGCCCTCGGAGGCGAGCAGTTCCAGGAAGGCCGCGCGGCCGGTCAGCGTGCGAAGCGGATCACTCATGGTTCGGGTCGGGCCTCTCGGAAGCGGCTGGTCGCGGCACTCTGGCGCCTCGCACGATCAGCCACTGGGTTGGGTGGCGGCGGTCAGCCCGCGAGCGACTTCACGGTCTGGATGCCGAGATAGGTGAAGAACAGGGAACCCAGCAGGTGCACGCCGGAATGGGCGAGCGCCCAGCCGAACTGGCCCCGCGAGAGCAGATTGACCGCTTCGGCCGAGAACGTGGAGAACGTGGTGAGAGCACCGAGAAAGCCGGTGACCACCAGCAGGCGCACTTCCGGCGGGAGATCGGCGCGCAGACCGAGCCATTGCACCGCGACGCCGATGAGATAGCCGCCGACGAGATTGGCGACCAGCGTGCCGATGGGCAGCAAAGGATTGACGGCGTTCAGCGCGAGGCCGAGCGCCCAGCGCAACCACGCCCCGAGCACCGCCCCCACGCCCACTGCCAGAAGCCCGCTGCCCGTCACGGCCGTCCCCCTTCAGGAAATTGCCGAGGATCATAGCAGCGGGGAACCAGGACACCTCGCGTCGCGAGAGCGGCCCCGAGCGACGCCCGTCGGACGGCACCGTCAGGGCAGTTCGAATCCGTACTTGCGAAGGATCTTCCGCGCCGGCTCGGTCTGGACGAACTGCACGAACATCTGCCCCACCTTCTCGGCACCGCCGCCCTTCACCACCGCGATCGGATACACGACGGGCTCCGCGGTCTGCACTTCGAAGGCCACCTTGACGCGCGAGGCCAGCAGCAGCGCATCGGTCAGATACACGAAGCCGGCATCGACCTCGCCGCGGGCCACGTAGTCGAGCGCCTGCCGGACGTTCTGCGTGTTCACGAACTTCGGCTTCAGTGCGTCCCAGTGCCCCGACGCGGTGAGCGCGCCCTTCGCGTACCGCCCCGCCGGCACCGAATCCGGATTGCCGATGGCAATGCGCTGGACGTCCGCCGCGCCGAGATCGGCGATCGACTTGGGCTGCGCACTGCCGTCGATCGCGACGGCCAGCACGAGTCGGTTGCGCGCGAAGTTGGCGCGGGTCGCCGGAAGAATCAGCTTCTGCTTGTCGGCACGATCCATCGTGTCCTGATCCGCCGACGCGAACACATCCACCGGGGCACCGCGAGACATCTGCTGCAACAGCTGGCCGGACGCGCCGGTGTTGAGCAGCACACGATGGGGCGGATTGGCCTGCTCGAATGCGCGTGCGATTTCCGTGAAGGCATCGCGTAGGCTGGCCGCCGCGCTCACCGTGACATCGAGTGCGAAGGCTGGACCGCAGACGAACAGCCAGACCGCCAGGACAGGAATGAAGCGCATCGGAGTTCCTTTCATCTTTGACACTCGCATCAGAAGAAGTCGAATTGGGCGCGCATCTCCAGCGCGCGCTCGTTCTCCAGAACCTTGCCATTGGCGATGACCGGGCCGCCGAAGTTCGTGTGGACGAGGTTGATCATGTAAGCCGTGTAAGCGGTGGGAATCCACTTTAGGGCCACGGTCCAGGCGTTGGCCCGGTCGGTCGACTGGGTCACGGCGGGTGCCAGCGTGTTCGGCCCGTTGACGCCGGTGACATCGGTTCCGGGGCCGGGGGCAAAGTCCCGACCGTCCCAGTAGCTGAATCGCAGCGCCGCGAGCAGCGCGCCCCAGCCGCTGTCCTTGCCGAGCGCGAACTGGTTGTCGGGACGGATGCGGCCGAACACGCCATTGCGATAGCTGTCGGCAAAGTGTTCTCCCGTGATGAGCCAGGCCGCGGAGAAGTACCCCGCCTCGATGTCCTTGGCGACGTTGCCACCGCCGTTCAGCTGGCCGGTATAGGTGGCCTTGAACGTCTCCGCCTGAAACTTCAGGTTCCGCCAGGCAACGATCGTCTCGAGGCCCTGGATGACACGCTCGATGCTGATCGCCGCCGTCGTGCTGCCCTGGTTGTTGAAGGGGCGCGGATTGAAGAACGTGATGCCACGCCCTTCCGAAATCGCCGACGGTGCGCGGTAGCCGCAGGGATTCGTCGCGCTGATCGTCCCGGTCGGGGGACAGTAGTTCGCCTGATCGCCCGACTTGTAGTTGACGCCGAAATGCAGCACCCAGTTCTGCAGATCCGCCCACTCGGCCGCATTGCCCGTGACCCGCACCGTGACGTCCTTGCCCTGCGCCCGGGACTCCACCGCAGCGCGCTGGAACTCGTCCACATTGGTGCCGGTGCCGTTGGTGATGCTGATCCCGTAGTTCCAACCCGTGGCGGGCACGCCGCTCACCATGAAGCCGCGGTCGAAGAGCACGTTGTTCTGCGGCGCCTGGATGAGGTTGGCCGCCATGCTGCGCTCCTGGAAGTCGAGCGGCCAGGTGGCCATCGTGGCCTCGATCCCGAACTGGGGCTTGAACTGACCGACCCGCAGTCGGAACCAGGGCGAAGGTGCGAAATCCAGAAAAGCCTGATGCAACGATCCGGCCGATGGCGTCCCCGCCTGAGTCGAGAGACCCAGGGCGTGCTCGGCCTCCACCAGGGCGGAGAACACGCGCGCGATGGTGAATCCCAGACCCGTGCGCGCACGGCGAACGGCGAAGGTGTCGGCGCCGGCGTCCGAATCCGCGAAGCTCCGGTAATCGAATTGCGCCCGCGCGGTTGCGCGCAGGGCCCACCGGCCCGCCGGGTCCTCGAGGATGATCCCCTCGCCGAGACGCATGTTGGGCAACAGGGAGTCCGCTCTCGCCTGTAGCGTCCCCAGACGCTCCTTGGTGTCGGTCGCCTCGAACTGGATGTCGCGGATCTCCTTGCGGGTGGGCGGCCTTTCTGCCGGCTTCGTCGCCGTAGCCTGCCCCGCATCCGGTTGCGCTCTGGTGCGTGCCACTTCGTCGCGCAAGCCGTCCAGTTCCCGAACCAGCGTACGCACCTTGTCCTCTAGCGCCCGGATGCGCTCCGCCTGGTCCTCCTCGGCACCTTGTGCGCCCCCGCACAGGACAAGTCCTGCCCAGAGCGTCCGCGCCAGTGCGCGCCGCCCGATCGCCTGCCAACCCGCCATCGTTGTCGTTCCCCTCGAAGCCGGTACGGTCCCGCGTAGTCAGCGGGATCTCGACCGATGCCTTCGTTATTCTCTCGCGTATACAACGAAGGCGTCAATACCGGCACTCGGCGCCGACCCGGCGATTCGGCCCCGCCACTGGTTTGAAAAGGGGCACGGCGGTCCTTCAACGAAGGCATCGCATCGGCGAGTTCCACTCCCCTCGTCGGGTACGGGCGGCCCGAAGGCCTCGGGTCGCCGGAACGATGACCTGTCATACAGCGCGGGCAAACTCGCCGCATCTGCGTTTTGAGGGAGGAGACAGGCGTGAACAACGTCCGGCAGATCGTCCGGGAAGTCATCTACGACACGACGGAGTCGGACTTCGTCGCATCGGCCACGCACCATGACGGGGACGACCGCAGTTTCGATATCGCCCTGTACAGGACCGTCTGCGAGAACTGGTTTCTCGTCGTGAGCAGCGACGAGCGCGCGCGCACGTCCGTGACGCCGCTATCGCGCGATCAGGCCTGCGCGTGGTGCCTCGAACAGGGCGTGGATCCTCGCCTGATTCGCTTCTACTTCGAGCCCCGCCCCTTCGGCGTTTCCGTTGCCAGGCCGGACGACCGGTACCTGGCCGCGTAGGGAAGGTTCCTACGGAGCGAGGAACATCGCTCTTTCGGGTTCCGCCGGCGCCTCGACCTCGACGCGAACGCGGTAGCCGACAGCAGCGACTGTGCGAGCAATCGGCTTTGCAGCGGGCGCACCGGGTACCGAACGGAATGCGTCGTAGACGCTCATCAGAGTCGCATCGGGCGGCACCGTCGGCATCGCACCATCTCCGACTTCCAGGTCCACGCGGTCACCGGCAAGGACCTCGGCATCATCCACTTTGGCGAAGAGGCTGCCCCGCCCGTCCGGAAGCGGCTCAACCAGTCGCACCTCCACCCAGATCGGCACACCCGCTCGTCGGCTCGTGAGATCGCGCGCCATCAGGATGCCCTGCAAGGGCTCCTCATACACACTGACCACGGTCCCACCTACCCGCGCCGGCGCTTTGTCGCGCTCGCCGGCACACCCCCCGACGATCGCGCAGAAAGCGAGCGCGGTCCAGAACGTCTTCGAATGAAACAACTTCTCCCCCTGGCCAAGTCCGGTTTCGGCTGCTGACCGGGGGCGAGAGCCGACGGTGCGCCGTTCTCCGTCCTAACGGCCGGGCTCGAAAGAACTGAACGTGCCGAACGGCACAGGGGAACGCGCCGTGCCCATGCCCGCGGCCGGGCATGGGACATCGAAAACACCCGACTGGCGAGGGGCACGTCGCCATGCCCCTCTTCGGGATCGGGAACCTTACCGGCGACGACGGCGGGCCACTGCGCCGAGGAGACCCAGCCCACCGAGCATCAGGGCATACGTGCCGGGCTCGGGAATGGCGGCAACGGCCGCCACACCCACGTCAGGGTGGTCGGTGAAGAAACCGTCCATCCCTGCTGCAAGATAGGCCCCGATCTCCCCTTCGAGATCGCCATAGGCGTTGGGGTCCGATCCTTCGCGGAAGTCGACCGGCAGGAACTGGTTCTCGCGGCGGAACGTCCAGCCATGGACCACGAGTCCCGCGGCGTGCGCGTTGCCGATGAGGCTGGTCGGCGCACCGAGCGTACCGTCGGCGTTGCGCGGAATCATGAGATTCTTGTTGGCGCCCACCCCGTCAGCGTAGAGGGCGATCTCCGCGAGACCCGCTGCCGTCGCCATGTCGGCGTAGGTCCGCGTGTCGCCGGCCACCGTGAAGTCGTAGGGACGTCCTCCGCCGTTCAGGAGCTGGGCGATCGGAATGTCGGTCATGTTGTTCAGGTCCTTCAGGTTCGCTACCTCGAAGGACTGAATGAACACGGGCGCCGAGGACGTGTTGCCGTAGTTCGCATGGAGAATCTGCGTGAGGGGCTCTTCCATCGACAGACCGATGCTGTCGAAGTACGTCGGGTGCTTGGTTTCGGGGTAGACGCCGATGGGACGTCCCAGCTCGGCGCTGCGCTGCTTCGCGAGATCGATCACCTCCTGAAGGGTCGGCACCTCGAACTGATCGTTATAGGCAGTATTGCCCGGGCGGATGCCGGGGATGCGCTCCCGCGCACGCAGCGTCTTCAGTTCCGCGAGCGTGAGGTCCTCGGTGAACCAGCCCGTCACGGTGACGCCGTCGATGATCTTCGTTGCCTTGCGATCGGCGAACTGCGCCAGCACGTGGATATTCGTCGTCGCGTCGATGACGGCGCCGGTCGTCTGATGGACGATCGCAAGGGCGTTCTCGTGCCGCGCGACGAGAACGCCGTCCTTCGTGCTGACCAGATCCGGCTCGATATAGTTGGCGCCCTGCGAAATCGCGAGGTCGTAGGCCGCAAGCGTGTGCTCCGGTCGGTAGCCGCTCGCGCCGCGATGGCCGATGACGATCGGGGCCTTCCCGTCGAGGGTGTCGTAAGCGCTCGCCTGTTCGGCGAACAGGGCGGACAGCATCGCGATCGAGGCGGCGATCGTGGAGACGGCATGGATTCGCATGGTCACTCCTTCGTGTTGTGGTGGGATGGGCCGACTCGGGGAGCGTAGGCCACCGGGTTGACACGCCGACACGTCAGGAATGCACTCGTCATGATCTCACCGGATCGTTCCCGGTGACGGATGCGCTACACAGCCCGGGCCAGGACACGCTGCCGTGATTCGCAGCTCTGGGGACGGTCCGGGAAGATCGCCAACGTCGCCCTGGCCGCCGGCTTCCGTCTGTCCCCGTCAGTCGACGAGCGTGATCGGTTCCATGGCGTCGCCGGGCGGGGCAATCCGCCCGATCACCGCGGCGTGCAGGTAGCCGGACTCCCGCAGTCGGGCGATGCAGTACTGCGCGACGTCCGCCGGCACGCCGGCGAGCAGCCCGCCCGCCGTCTGCGGATCGAACAGGAGCGGGTACCGCGGATGGTCCGCAAACGCCGCCTGATTGCGCAGTGCGCGCCGCAGCCGCACGTTGGCGGGTTGCAGGGAACTCGTCACCCCGCTGGCCACACAGTCCTCTGCGCCCTCCAGCACCGGCAGTGCCGACAGGGTCAGCTCCGCATCGACCCCGGACGCGCGGGTCATCTCCACGACATGGCCAAGCAGCCCGAAGCCCGTCACGTCGGTGCATCCGCGCGCGCCGTGCTCCCGGAGGATGCGCGCGGCGTCGCGGCTGGACTGTTCCATCGACACGAGGGCCGCATCGATCCAGCGGCCCTTCGCCAAGCCGCGGGGATGCGCCGCGAACAGCGTGCCGGTTCCGATCGGCTTGGTGAGGATCAGCGCGTCGCCGGCGACGAGCCCGCCCTTGCGCATGGCCGCGTCGGGCCGGTCGTCCAGCAGTCCGTGCAGCGAGAACCCCAGCGCCAGTTCCGCACCCTCGCCCGTGTGCCCGCCCACCAGCGCGCAGCCGGCGGCATCGAGCACGTCCACCGCACCGCGCATCATCTGGAACAGCACGTCTTCCACCTTCGACTCCAGCCCGGGCGGCACCGTCACGATCGCCGCGGCGGTCTGGGGTTCGGCGCCCATCGCGAACAGATCGCCCAGCGCGTGGTTCGCCGCGATCCGCCCGAAACGATAGGAGTCGTCGATGAAGGCGCGGAAGAAATCGACGGTGTGCACCATCGCCTTCCCGGGGGGCACGCGCACCACCGCGGCATCGTCGGGCGAGTCCAGGCCCACCACGACATCGTCCCGATGCAGCGGTTGCAGGTTCGAGAGGGCGCGCGAGAGCACGGTGGCGCCCACCTTCGCACCGCACCCGCCGCAGCGCATGGCGAGCGCGGAGATCGCCTGCGTCGACTCCGCCTCCGTCAGGGCGACAGCAGGCGGCGCGGCGGGCGGCGCCTCGGCCATGACCGGGAACTCCGAAAAGCGGCGCATGAAACGCCGGTCGATCCCGTCCTTCCAGCGCCACACCCAGTCACCCGCGAAACCGATGGGCCCGCGCGAGGCCACCGCGTGACGTCCTCCCGTGCTGATCAGCGCGAGCCAGTGCCGCTGCGGACGATAGACACGAAGCGGTTCGCCCCGGACAGCACGCCGGAGGTTGTCGGCGAGCGGGATGCCCATGCGCACGGCGAACACACCGGCCTTCTCCAGCGGCCGCGAGCGCATCGACGCGATGTCTCCGGCGGCGAACACGCGTTCGTCGCTCACGCTGCGCAGGTGATCGTCCACGATCACGAATCCGTCGTCGTCGACCGCGAGGCCGGTGTCCCGCAGCCAGGACGCGCCGCCAGCCTGCGTGACCCAGACCACCTCGTCGACCGGGACGGTCTCGCCGCCGGCGGTCACCACCCGGCCGTCGAGCACCTCGGCCACCTTCGCGGACGCGTGCAGCTGCACACCCCGCTCCGCGAGCACGCGGGCGAAGTGCCGCCGCACCCGCGCGTTGTGCGTCGGCAACACCTCGGCACTCGCGGCGAAGAGATGGAACCGGAGCCCGTCGGGGTCGCGTCCCCCGGCTTCGCGCTCGTGGCGCAGCCGCCACTGCATCGACAGAACGAGTTCCACGCCCCCCGCGCCACCGCCGACCACGGCGATGATCACGGGTCCCGGCCGGGATCGCACGCGATCGAGGAGCGCGAGCCACCGGTCGTTGAACTGCTGGATGGGCTTCACCGGGATCGCGTGCGCCGAGGCTCCCGGCACACGGTGCATCTGCGGGGTGGAACCGATGTTGATGGAACACACGTCGTAGGGTACCGGCGGGCGGTTCCGGCACAGCACGAGTCCCGTGGCGCGGTCGAGGCCGATGACCTCGTCGCGGAAGAAGCGCGCACCCGCGAACACGGCGAGCCGCGACAGGTCGATGTGCACGTCGTCGAAGCCGTAATGCCCGGCGATGTAGCCGGGCAGCATTCCCGAGTAGGGCGTGTCGGTCGTGGTGCAGATCACGGTGAGGCGTACACCGGGCTCGGGCCGCATGCCGAAGCGCCGCAGCACCCCGACGTGACTGTGCCCGCCGCCTACCAGCACGATGTCGCGCAGGACCGGTGCAGCGCTACCCCCCATGCCCATCAGCACGCCTCCAGCCGCTGCAGTGCCGCGTGAAGTGCGCCGGACTCCGCCTGGGCGGAGAAGCGCGGTGCCCGTCGGTCACACTGTTCCCGCAAGCGGGCGAGCCATCCGCCCGGCGATGACGAACGCGCACGGCGCAGCGCGGCGACCAGCGCCGCTTCGTCGCCCACCGGGAAGTAACCCTCGTAGTCCGCGCCCAGCAGACCCACGTTGCCGTCGATGCGCGACGCGATCACGGGCGTACCGCTGCGGATCGCCTCGATCACCACATGCGCGCCGCCCTCCATCCGGCTGGCATGCACCAGCACATGAGCGCGCTGGATGCGGCGCCGCGTCGCCTCGTGGTCGAGCGCGCCGAGCCAGCGGTAGCCGGGTGAGCAGCGCATGGTCTCCCGCGCGGCCGCCGCGAGGTCTGGATCGAGCCCCGCACCGATGTGGTCGATGCGAATGGAGAGGTCGTTCCGCAAGAGCGCTGCCGCACGCAGCAGCGTCGCGGGATCCTTTTCTGCGCGGAGGTGCCCCACCATCACCGCCCGCAGAATCGAGGCAGGCTTCGCGACCGGCCGACGGGCCGAGGCCGATTGCAGCACCACGTGCGCCTTGTGCCTCACCGCCGCGGGAAGCGCATCCGGCGCGCACTCGTTGAGCACGACGAGCAGCCCCGCGAGGTCAAGAGAGCGCCGCGCCTGGGCGTCGGTGGCGATGTCCCGATAGAGATCGGTTCCGGTCAGCACCACGGCGAGCCCGCGCGAACCGCGGTGTTGGGCCCATGCGGTAATCGCCGCGGCGGAGCGTCGCGCGTGGAGCGCGAACATCATGGCATCCCGCCCCTCGTGCCCGTCTGGCCAGACGGACGTGACGCGAACAGGACGATCGCCGCCGAGAAGCCGCCGCCAGCGCGACGCCGTGCGCCAGTTGCCGTTGTTGGCATCGGCCAGTGCCGGACTTACGATGACGATTCCCCGGTCCGACACGAGTGTCTCCGCCCATGATCCCGTTCGACACCGACTCCGAGGCCGAGTGCGCACGCACCGGCTCCGCCGCGGACCTGACCACACGCCTGCGGCGCACCCGGGCGCGCACGCTCGGGCTGTTCTCGGCGTGGCAGACCGCCCTCCCCGACCTGCGCGTGCCGATGCGCCCGGAACTCAACCCGCCCCTCTGGGAACTGGGCCACGTGGGCTGGTTCCAGGAATGGTGGCTTCGGCGCAATCCCGACCGCGATCTCGGTCTCGCCGGCAACCCGGACGCTCCTCGCGACCCGCCGCTCGTGCCGGGCGCGGACGCGCTGTTCGACTCCAGCCACGTTCCGCACGACTCGCGCTGGACGCTTCCCCTGCCGGGCGCCGCCAGTCTCCTCGACTATCTCGACGTCGTGCTCGCCGACACGTGCGAGCGTCTGGCGCGCAGCGAAGCTACCCATGACGCGCTGTATTTCGCGCGCCTCGCGCTGTTCCATGAGGACATGCACAACGAGGCCGCGGTCTACATGGCGCAGGGGCTGGACATCCCGATTCCCGCGGAATTCGCCGACGGCGGTGCGGATCGCCCGACGGCTGCGATCCCGCGCGGAGAGGCTGTCGTCGGCGCGTGCCTCTGGCACACCGGCACGGAGGCTCCGGGTTTTCGTTTCGACAACGAACTGGCGGATCACGCCGTGGCGCTCGACACCTTCCGCATCGACACCACCCCCGTGTCGTGGCGCGCCTACCTCGCCTTCGTCACGGACACCGGCGTGCCGCTGCCCCCGTTCGTGCGCGCGGGGGTCGGCGCATGGCAGCAGCGCCGGTTCGGCCGCTGGCAGGCCCTCGATTTCGACGCGCCCGCCGTTCACGTGAACTGGCACGACGCGCAGGCATTCTGCGCGTGGGCCGGCCGTCGGCTGCCCACCGAGTTCGAGTGGGAATGCGCCGCCCACACGGTGCCCGGATTCGGGTGGGGCGAGGTCTGGGAGTGGACCGCCTCGCCGTTTGAGCCCTATCCCGGCTTCACGCCTCATCCTTACCGTGACTACTCCGCGCCATGGTTTGGAACCCGCCGGGTGCTGCGCGGCGCCTCGCGGGCGACCGCGGCAGAGATGGCGCACCCGCGCTACCGCAATTTCTTCACGCCCGACCGGCGGGACATCCACGCGGGATTCCGGACCGTTGCCGTGGCGTGAGGCCACGCCTGGCTTCACACGGGCGCCCAGGCCAGGGCGAATCTTGCCCCGGCATCGGTCCAGACACACGACCCCGCGAACCCCGCGGCCGCGAGCAGCTCCTCGAATCGCGGAACCGACCACTTGTACGAGTTCTCGGTGTGGATGCGTTCCCCGGCCGCGAAGGCGCGCCGGCCGCCAGGCCACGTGACCTCCACCGGCCGCACCGCTTCCAGATGCATCTCGATGCGGTGCTGCACCGGATCGTAGAACGCCACGTGCCGCCAGTCCTCGATCGCGAAGTCGGCGCCGAGCGAGCGGTTCACGCAGTGGAGCACGTTCCGGTTGAAGGCTGCCGTGACGCCGAGCGGATCGTCGTAGGCCGCCTCGAGCGTCGCGGCGTCCTTCTCCAGGTCCACGCCGATCAGCAATCCGCTGCCGGGGGCGCCCCCGCAGGCGCGATGCACATCGCGTAGAAATTTCAGCGCGCCCTCGGGCGTGAAGTTGCCCAGACTCGATCCGGGATAGAACAGGAGCCGAGGCCGGCCAGCCGGCACCTCCAGCCCCTCGGGCCAGAGGAAAGCGCCCGAAAAGTCCATGCCCACCCCCCAGAGGTCGAGCGCGGGGTACTCCAGCTGCACGGCATCCAGGGCACGCCGCAGATGCCCGAGCGAGATATCGACTGCGACATAGCAGCAGGGCTCCACGCGATCGAACAGCCCGACCGCCTTGCGGCAATTGCCGGCACCGAGATCCACAAACACCGCGCCGCGCGGCAACGCGGCCGCGATCTCGTCGCCCGACGACGCGAGAATCTCCGCCTCGGCGCGGGTGAGGTAGTACTCGGGAAGTTCCGTGATGGCGTCGAACAGCCGCGACCCGAGCGCGTCATAGAAGAACTTGGGTGCGATCGACGCGGGCGTGGCCATCAGGCCGATCGCGAGTTCCTCGACAGGCGGCAGCCCGCCGTGACCGGGAAGATCGAGGAACCGCGGGACTTTCGGCATGACGGGCAAGTGGGATCACTCTCTGGGGCGGCGCGGGGAGTGTACCCCCGTACGCGGACTCCGGAACGGTGCGAAATCGCGCGGCGCGGACGTTGCGAGTGCCTCAGACCCCATGGAGGATCACGCCACCCGCTCGCGAGCGCCGGCCGCGGAGCGGCGACTCGTGTGGGACCCGGATGCTCAGGGTGACACCATCCCTGCTCGCGTCGGCGGACGATGGCGTGAACACGATGCGGTGTGGCCCGACGTCGCATTCGATCCCGTCTCCACGCGCGCGGCACTCCGACCCCGTCAGACCCGCGAGAAACGACGCGAGACGGTGCGGTTCCCGCACGGCGATCGACACCTCGACGAGTTCCGTCGCGCCATTCGGGTGGCTCTGGTAGGCCGGCTTCCAGAAGTGCTCGGGGGCGTGCTGCAGACAGGTGAAGAACACCAGATCCGGCAGCAGCGGATGGGTGGTGAACGCCAGCGAGAAGGCGACCGTCGCCACGCTGCCGTCCGGCAGTGCGGCCTGGCGCTCGAAACGGAAAGGCTCGTAGGTGACGAGTCCCGCGGCGCGCCAGCGCAGGAGATCGGCGGCGCTGTCCGCGGTCTGCAGCGCCAGCATGGTGAAACCTTCCCGCTCCGCGAGGAACCGCGCGGCATGGCGTCCGAAACTGAACGGGCCCTCCGGAACCGTCGCGGGGTCGCGGGCGACGAGTTCCGGGCGATCGATGGTCAGCAGCTCGAGGAAGTTGCGGCCCTCGAACTGCGCCAGCCGATTCGCCGTGCCCCAGGGGTGCTGCGCGGTCGGGGTGAGCAGGAATCCCAGCGCCTCGAACTCCGCAGACAAGGCCCCGAGGTCGCGGGCAACGATGACGGCGTGATCGAGGCCTGCCATGGCGGTCTCCGAGAACGGAAACAGGAGTATTCGCGCAGGTACGGCGGAAGGTCAATGCTTGCGCGCGCACATGTCGCGGAATCGCCGGTGTCGCTCCTCAGTTCCGTGTTCGGGGTGCCGGCGCAGCCGACACAGCCTTCGCGAAGGCGGGCCCGAGAATCGTGGCGGACTTCCGAGGCAACGCAGGACGCCTGTCGTCGTGTCACCGGTGAGCACGCTCGGCCGCGGGACAGCCGAACGACATGACGGAGCCACAACACGAATGCCGTGCCCCGCGCGGCCGCGCTCGATCCTCGGCCACGCGGGGCAACTACGCAGCGATCATCGGGCGCGGCGGCGGAGTGCGAGCAGCGCCAGACCGGCAAGAGTCAGTACCACGGGCGCGGGCTCCGGGATCGCAGCGGTCACCGTCAGCGTGAGCCGGTCACCCGCGGAAAGCGAGTCGAGGCCGATGGTCCAGTCCGCCGACGTCCCCGTGAGGAGAGCATCGCCAAGATAGGCCTGGGTCGTCATCGCCGGGGAGAACGCAATCCCCACGGAACGGGCATCCGGCGCCGCAACCGTCGCGCTGCCGTCGTTGGACTCGACCGCACCAGCGGTCAGCGTGCCGCGGTCCAGCGCGACACGAAGAACGCCGAAGCCGTCACTCGACAGATTGTCGACAATGCCGTTGAAGCCGGCCGCCCCGCGCAGCACATCGCCGGCATCCAGTTCGAACACCAGCGATACCGTGCCGGGCGCCTGGAACGCGAAGTCCACGGCGACCAGTTCCGGGGTGCTGAACGAAGCGTCGATGGCGTTCCCGTTCAACATGGAGGACACCAGCGTGAGCGCCTGCGACGGGGAACTCATGGAGACTGCAGTGGCGGCGGCAAGCGACAGCAGTGAAGCGCGGGTAAGGGTAGTCACGGAAGTCTCCGGGAATCGGGTTGTCGGGGCAGCGTGCGGGCGACCGGTTCAATCCGGACTTTGCCGCGCCGCGTTTCGCGACCAGTGTAGAAAAGCGAAGTGACACGCCTGCCGCGGGCTCGTGGTGCGATCGGCACATGCGAGACCGCGGCGAGGTCATCGCCCTGACACCGCGCGGGCCGAGACTCCTGCCATCCGCAACGTCCCCGGAGCCCCGGACATGATTTCCCCCAAGTCGCTCAACCGCCGCGAATTCATCCGTGGTGTCGGCGCGCTCGGCGCCGTCACGCTCGCCCCGCGCGCCCTTGGTGCCGGTGAACCCCTCGCGTTTCTGCACGGCGTCGCCAGCGGCGATCCGCTCGCGGACCGTGTCGTGATCTGGACCCGTGTCACGCCGGCATCGGCTTCGCGAACCGTGCCCGTGCTGTGGGAGGTCGCACTGGATGGCGATTTCCGTCGGGTCCTCCGTCGCGGCCGGGTGCTCACCTCGGCGGCTCGCGACTTCACGGTGAAGGCCGACGTGGCCGGATTGCCGCCGGGCGCGACCCTGTACTACCGGTTCTCGTCGACGGGCATCGTCTCGCCCGTGGGCCGCACGCGCACCCTGCCGCAGGGCAGTCTTGCGAAAGTGAAGTTCGCGGTGTTCTCCTGCTCGAACTATCCGGCCGGCTACTTCCACGCCTACCGTGAAGCCGCGAAGATGGAGGACGTCTTCGCCGCGGTGCATCTCGGCGACTACCTGTATGAGTATCCGCGCGGGGGCTACGCCTCGGCCGACGCCGCGGCGCTCGGTCGCGAAGTGGTGCCGTCGGGTGAACTGCTGGCGCTGCGCGACTATCGCGAACGGTTCGCCCAGTACCGCACCGATGCCGATCTGCAGGCTCTGCATGCCGCGATGCCGATGATCGCCGTCTGGGACGACCACGAGATCGCCAACGATGCGTGGCGTCAGGGCGCGGAGAACCACGATCCCGCGACCGAAGGCCAGTTCGAGGCGCGCAAGGCCGCCGCATTGCAGGCCTACCACGAATGGATGCCGATCCGGGTCGCGAATCCTTCCCGCCTGGACCAGATCTACCGGTCGTTCACGTTCGGCGATCTCGTGGACCTCCACATGCTCGATACGCGCCTCGTCGGTCGCGACCTGCAGCTCTCGTACGACGGCGTCACGAACGGCGCGCAGCTTGCGGCGGTGCTTCAGGCCACGGCCAACCCGTCCCGTCAGTTGCTGGGACCCGAGCAGTCAGCCTGGCTGAGCGGCCGCGTCGCGGCATCGACGGCGAAATGGCAGATGCTCGGGCAGCAGGTGCTGATGGGCCGGATGCTGATTCCGGCCCCGCTCGTGCTGTTCCAGATCACTTTCTCCAACTACTCGGCGCTGCTGCAGAAGGCCGCGACCAATCCGACGGCGCTCACCAGCTCGGAGCAGGCGATCCTGGCGCAGCCGGCGATTCCGTACAACCTCGATGCGTGGGATGGCTATGCGGCAGAGCGCGAGCGGGTGCTCGGGCTCATGCGTACGCTCGACCGGAATCTCGTCGTGCTCGCCGGCGACACGCACAATGCCTGGGCGAGCGATCTGGCGGACTTCGCGGGCAATGCCGTCGGCGTGGAGTTTGCGACGCCGGGCGTGTCCTCTCCGGGGCTGGAGGCGTTCTTCCCCTTCGAAAACCCGCTGGCGGTCGCCGCGGGACTCACGCAGATCATCGGGCCTCTGCAGTACGCGGACACCGCGCAGCGCGGCTTCATGGTCGTCACGGCCACGCACACCGAATGCTCGGCGCAGTGGTTCTATGTGAGCAACGTGAAGTCCACCGGCTACTTCCGGACGGACGGCCCCACATGGAAGACGCTCCCCGGCGCCGGCAACCGGCGTCTGATCGGCGCCTGACGCAGGTGGTCAGCTGGCCGCGTCACCATCGCGAGCCACCGCGTCTGCGAGAAACTTGCGAACGGCCCGGCGGATCTGGGGCCCGGTCTCCACGTCGTGGACCATGTCGGGCGTCGCGCCGGTGGCCGCGACGTGGCCGTCACGGAACACGATGATGTCGTCCGCGAGCGTGGCGACGTCATCGGGATCGTGGGTGATGACGAGCAGGGGCACACCGAATCGTTCGCGCAACGCGAGCAGTTCGTGGCGCATGCGTTCGCGCAGCAGCGGGTCCAGCGCACTGAAGGGTTCGTCCAGCAGCAGCAGATCGGGCCGACCCACCATCGCGCGGGCGAGCGCCACGCGTTGCCTCTGCCCGCCCGAGAGGCGGCTCGGATAGTCCTGCGCGAGATGCGCGATCTCGAAGATCTCGAGCATCGCGAACACCTCATCCCGAACCGCCGGCGACAACGACCGCTCCCACCACCGCTGCAGCGGAAACGCGACGTTCCGCGCGACCGTGAGGTGAGGAAACAGCGCGTAGTCCTGAAACACGTAGGCAACGCGGCGCAGGCGCGCGGGCAGATCGACGCCCGCCGCGGAATCGAAGAGGACCCGGTCACCGAGGCGCACGCTGCCCGCATCGGGTCGCATGAGTCCCGCCACGGCCTGCAGCGTTAGGCTCTTGCCGGACCCCGAGGGGCCGAACACGACGGTGACGTCCTTGTGACACTCGAACCGCGCATGGAGATCGAAGCTGCGGCCGTTGCCCTGCAGCCGGCGGGCGATGTCCACGGCGAGCTTCATGCGTTGCGCACCTTCAGCAGCCGCCCCGAGCCAACCAGCACGACTACGCAGACGATGGAGATCGTGACGACGAGAAAGTTGGCGACGTCGTCCTGCCCGGCCTGCACGGCTTCGTAGACGGCGATGGAGAGTGTCTGCGTCTTGCCGGGAATGCTGCCGGCGACCATGAGCGTGGCACCGAACTCGCCGAGGGCGCGCGCGAAGGCCAGCATCGTGCCGGCCAGGATGCCGCGCCAGGCCAGCGGGAGCGTGACGCTCACGAACACCCGCCATTCGGTCGCGCCGAGCACGCGCGCGGCGTTCTCGGCCTGGGACGGGACTTCCTCGAAGGCGGCACGTGCCGCCTTGTAGACCAGCGGAAAGGCCACGACCGCCGCGGCGATCACGGCACCCTGCCAGGTGAACATCAGCACGATGCCGAAGTGTTCGTTGAGCCAGGCGCCGATCCAGCCGCGCCGCCCTATCAGCACGATCAGGTAGTACCCGAGCACCGTGGGCGGCATGACCATGGGCAGCGTCATCAGGGCATCGAACACCTCGCGCCCCCGGAACCGCGACCGCGCGACGAACCAGGCGATGGCCACGCCCGCGATCAGCACGATGGCCGTGGCCCAGCCGGCGACCTTGAGCGACAGGGCGAGCGGGACCCAGACGGCAGCGAACCCGCCTTCCACCTCCGGCATGCGTAATATCCAGTTTTATACAGCGAGCGAGGCTACCTGCAGGCCCTGCGGCCGTCAATGGAGCCGCGCCCTCGGCAGGACGCTCAGCCGGGACCGGTCAGAAAGGCTTCGTCGATGCCGGCGACCTCGCCAGCCCGGGGCGCCGCGTAGCCGGGGAGTTCCGACACCATTGCCTGGAAGCTGGGACCGCGCAGCATCTCCAGGAAGGCCTGGATCTCGGGCTTGTCGAGGTCCTGCGCGGCGAGCGCGAAGAAGTACTGCTCCTGGGCGATGGGCAGGAAGCCCAGCCTCAGCTGGTGAGCGGCCGGTTGCACGCCGAAGCCGACGTCCGCCATGCCACTGGCGACATAGGCGGCCACCGCGGCGTGGGTGTACTCCTCCGTCTCGTAGCCGCGGATTTCGTCACCCGAGATGCCTTCGGCCGCCAGAAGCTGGTCGAACAGGAGTCGCGTGCCGGAGCCCTGCTGCCGGTTCACGAACTGCAGGTCCGCCCGCGCGAGATCCGCGAGGGACTGTATCCCCTTGGGGTTGCCATTCGCGAGGAACAGGCCCTGGGTCCGGGTGACCAGATGCACGACCCGATGCCGCTCCGGATCGAGCCACCGGCGGTACTGGCGCGCCGCGACCAGACCATAGGGCCCGACGGGAAGATGGAATCCTGCAAGGTCGCATCCCCCTCGCGCGAGCGAGGCGAGCGAGTCGTGGGTCCCGAGATAGCGCAGGTCGAGCTGAATCCCCTGGTGATCGAGAAACAGCGCCGGCACCCTCGCAACGGCGAAACCATGGCTCGCGTGGATGCGGATCGTGGCGATGGCCGCGTCCAGCAGCTGGTTGATCTCGTGATTGATTTCCGACGCGAGGGATTCAAGCTGGAGTCCCAGACGCGCGATGGCGCGCTGCTCGGCCCACAGGATCTTGGCCCCCAGGGGCGTCAGCGCCGTGCCCTTGCCGCGTTCGAACCGCACCAGCGGCCGTCCGAAGAAGGCTCCCCAGGTCTCGACAAGACCCCACGCATGCCGGTACGACACGCCGACGGCCTCGGCGGCCTCGGTGAGTTTGCCCGTGCGGTTGATCGCGCCCAGCAGTGCGAACACCTCCGGACCGACCCTTTTGCCGGACTCGTCTTCGAGCGTCCAGGTGGGCTTAACGGCGATGCGCTTCATGTGAACAGTTTTTCATATTGAGAGGTCCTCCGCCACCTGTTAGTTTGCGCGAAGTTTCAAAAGCTTGCGCAATCTTTCCGGGGGAGGGAAATTGCGTCGCCGATATGTTCGGCAGTTCCTATTCAGCCAGCCTCCGGAGCGTCGTTAACGAGGAGCGCCTTTTTGCGTGCGCCCGCCCTGGAGGACTCAATGCCGGACGACGTAAACGTCGCGGTCGAAGCAGCCATCGACCGGCACCGGTCTGTCGCAGGTGGCCTTCTGCCCCTGCTGCATGACATTCAGGACCGCCTGGGTTATGTGCCCCAGTCGGCCATCCCCGATATCGCCAGGGCGCTGAATCTCTCCCGCGCCGAAGTCCACGGGGTCGTTTCGTTCTACCACCACTTCCGCCAGTCGCCGCCCGGCCGTCACGTGCTGCAGGTGTGCCGCGCGGAGGCCTGCCAGTCCATGGGCGCGGAGTCACTGCTCAACGCGCTTCGCACGCAGCTCGGCATCGATTTGCACGGCACCACCGCAGACGGAGCAGTCACGCTGGAGCCGGTGTACTGCCTCGGCAACTGCGCCTGTGCACCGTCGGTGATGATCGACGGTCGCGTGCGCGGCCGCGTCTCCGCGAACGCCGCCGCCGCGCTGGTGTCCGAACTGCAAGGGGCCTGAGCATGCGCGTATTCGTTCCCTGTGATTCCTCGGCGCTGAGCGTCGGAGCCGACGAGGTGGCGGAAGCCATCGCGGAGGAAGCCCGCAAGCGCGGCACCCCCGTCGAAATCGTCCGCAACGGTTCCCGCGGTCTGCTGTGGCTGGAACCGCTGGTCGAAGTCGAAACCGCGAAGGGCCGCGTCGGCTACGGTCCGGTCACGGTTGCCGACGTGCCCGAACTGTTCGCTGCCGGTTTCCTCGATGCCGCTGATCACCGCCTGGGCATCGGGATGGTGGAGTCCCATCCCTACTTCGCCGGTCAGGAACGGCTGTGCTTCGCACGCGTGGGGCTGGGCGATCCGATCTCGATCGAGCACTACCAAGCCAACGGCGGTCTGCGCGGTCTCCGCAATGCCCTCGCGATGGCCGGTGCCGATGTCGTGAAGGCCATCACCGATTCCGGTCTGCGCGGTCGGGGCGGCGCGGCGTTTCCCACCGGCATCAAGTGGAACACGGTGCTGCAGACGGCGGCCGATCAGAAGTACGTGGTGTGCAACGCTGACGAAGGCGATTCCGGCACCTTCTCCGACCGCATGATCATGGAAGGCGACCCGCACGTGCTGATCGAGGGCATGGCGATCGCCGGCATCGCCACCGGCGCGACGAAGGGCTACATCTACCTGCGCTCCGAGTACCCCGATGCCGAACGGGCGCTGAACGCGGCGATCCTCCGGGCGGAAGCCCACGGCGTGCTCGGTGCCAATGTGCTCGGATCGGGGCGGCGTTTCGACCTCGAAGTACGTCGCGGCGCTGGCGCGTACATCTGCGGCGAGGAAACCTCGCTGCTCGAGAGCCTCGAGGGCAAGCGCGGCATGGTGCGGTTCAAGCCGCCCGTCCCCGCCAGCTCCGGCCTGTTCGGCAAGCCCACCGTGCTGAACAACGTCATCACCTTCGCGTCGGTCCCGATCATTCTCGATCGCGGCGCGACGTTCTACCGCGACTACGGCATGGGCCGATCCCGCGGCACCCTGCCCATCCAGCTCACCGGCAACATCAAGCGCGGCGGACTGGTCGAGAAAGCCTTCGGCATCACGCTGCGCGAACTGCTCTACGACTACGGCGGCGGCTCCGCCAGCGGCCGTCCCATCAAGGCGGTGCAGGTCGGCGGACCTCTGGGCGCCTACGTGCCCGAATCGCAGTTCGATCTGCCGTTCGACTACGAGGCTTTCGCCGGTGTCGGCGCGATGGTCGGCCATGGCGGCATCGTGGTGTTCGACGATACGGCGGACATGGCGAAGCTCGCGCGCTATGCGATGGAGTTCTGCGCGATCGAGTCCTGCGGCAAGTGCACGCCCTGCCGCATCGGCTCCACACGCGGCGTCGAGGTCATCGACCGCATCATCGACGGTCGCGACCGCGGTGCGCAGGTGGCACTGCTGCGCGAGCTCTGCGACACGATGCTCCACGGTTCGCTGTGCGCCCTGGGCGGCATGACGCCGTACCCGGTGCTGAGCGCGCTCAAGTATTTCCCTGAAGATTTCGGGCTGCCGCGCGAGACGCTGCCCGCAGCCGCCTGACGACAGGCGAGGAGGAGTTTCATCATGGGTATCCGCTACATCGACCTGGGCACACCGGCCCGCCGCAGCGAGCGCGAAGTCACGCTCGAGATCGACGGCATGTCGGTCACGGTGGCCGAAGGCACTTCGATCATGCGCGCCGCAGCGGAAGCCGGTGTGTCCATTCCCAAGCTCTGCGCGACCGATTCCCTCGAGCCCTTCGGCTCCTGCCGGCTGTGCCTGGTGGAGATCGAAGGCCGCAAGGGCTACCCCGCGTCCTGCACCACGCCGGTGGCCGAGGGCATGGTGGTGCGCACGCAAAGCGGTCAGCTCGCCAAGGTGCGCCGCAACGTGATGGAGCTCTACATCTCCGATCACCCGCTCGACTGCCTCACCTGCGCCGCGAACGGCAACTGCGAACTGCAGGACATGGCGGGCGTGGTGGGCCTGCGGGAAGTGCGTTACGGCTACGAGGGCGAAAACCACCTCAAGGCCGAGAAGGACACCTCGAACCCCTACTTCACCTTCGACCCCGCAAAGTGCATCGTCTGTTCACGCTGCGTGCGGGCCTGTGAGGAGACGCAGGGCACCTTCGCCCTCACCATCGACGGCCGCGGTTTCGCGTCCATGGTGTCGCCGGGCCAGAAGGAAGACTTCATGGACTCCGAATGCGTGAGCTGCGGCGCCTGCGTGCAGGCCTGCCCCACCGCCACGCTGATGGAGAAATCCGTGATCGAGAAGGGCCAGGCGGAGCACAGCGTGGTCACGACGTGCGCTTACTGCGGCGTGGGCTGTTCCTTCCGCGCCGAGATGCAGGGCAACGACGTGGTGCGCATGGTCCCCAACAAGGACGGTCACGCGAACCACGGCCATTCCTGCGTGAAGGGTCGGTTCGCAATCGGGTACGCCACGCACAAGGATCGCATCACGACGCCGATGATCCGGAAGAGCATCCGCGATCCGTGGCAACACGTGAGCTGGGACGAAGCCATCGCCCATGCCGCCTCGGAGTTCAAGCGCATCCAGGCCAAGTACGGTCGCGGCTCGGTCGGCGGCATCACCTCCTCCCGCTGCACGAACGAGGAAACCTACCTCGTGCAGAAACTGGTCCGTGCCGCCTTCGGCAACAACAACGTGGACACCTGCGCCCGCGTCTGCCATTCGCCCACCGGCTACGGTCTCAAGGCCACGCTCGGTGAGTCCGCCGGCACGCAGACCTTCGACTCCGTCGAGAAGGCGGACGTCATCGTCGTGATCGGCGCCAACCCGACCGACGGCCATCCGGTGTTCGGGTCCCGCATGAAGCGGCGTCTGCGCGAAGGCGCCAAGCTGATCGTCGTGGACCCGCGCACCATCGACCTCGTCCGCTCCCCGCACGTGCAGGCCGACTACCACCTCAAGCTGCGCCCCGGCACCAACGTCGCGATCGTCAACGCACTGGCCCACGTGATCATGACCGAGGGGCTGTGGAACAAGTCCTTCGTGGACGCCCGCTGCGAGGAGCCCGCCTTCGTCAAGTGGCGCGCGTTCATCAGCGACGCCTCCAATTCGCCCGAAGCGCTGGAATCCATCACCGGCGTGCCGGCCGATGCTGTCCGCGGCGCGGCGCGCCTTTACGCAACCAGCGGGAACGGCGCGATCTACTACGGCCTCGGCGTCACGGAGCACAGCCAGGGTTCGACGATGGTCATGGGCATTGCCAACCTCGCCATGGTCACCGGCAACATCGGTCGCGAGGGCGTGGGCGTCAATCCGCTGCGCGGCCAGAATAACGTGCAGGGTGCATGCGACATGGGCTCCTTCCCGCACGAGCTGCCCGGCTACCGGCACATCTCCGATTCCATCGCACGCGCCGAATTCGAGCACGCGTGGGGCGTCCGGCTGGAACCGGAACCCGGCCTGCGCATCCCCAACATGCTCGACGCCGCGCTGGACGGCAGCTTCCGCGGCATCTACATCGAGGGCGAGGACATCGCCCAGTCGGACCCCGACACGCAGCACGTGACCGCCGCCCTCGAAGCGATGGAGTGCGTCGTCGTGCAGGACATCTTCCTCAACGAGACGGCCAAGTTCGCGCACGTGTTCCTGCCGGGCTCCTCGTTCCTCGAGAAGAACGGCACGTTCACCAACGCGGAGCGCCGCATCTCGCCCGTGCGCAAGGTGATGCCCCCGCTCGCCGGCAAGGAGGACTGGGAAGTCACCCAGATGCTTGCCAACGCGCTCGGTTACCCGATGAACTATGGGCATCCATCCGAGATCATGGACGAGATCGCCAGCCTCACGCCGACCTTCAAGGGCGTGAACTACGCGAAGCTCGATCGCCTCGGCAGCATCCAGTGGCCCTGCAACGACAAGACCCCCGAGGGCACGCCGACGATGCACATCGACGAGTTCGTGCGCGGCAAGGGCCACTTCGTGATCACGCGCTACGTCCCCACCGAGGAACGCACGACTCGCCAGTACCCGCTGATTCTCACCACGGGTCGCATCCTCAGTCAGTACAACGTGGGCGCGCAGACTCGCCGCACCGCCAACGTGATGTGGCACGAGGAAGACCGCCTCGAGATCCACCCGAGCGACGCCGAACTGCGCGGCATCCGCGAAGGCGAGTGGGTGGGCGTGCGCAGCCGCGCCGGCGAGACGGTGCTGCGTGCCGTCATCACCGAGCGGGTGCAGCCGGGCGTGGTGTACACCACCTTCCACTTCCCCGAGTCGGGCGCAAACGTCATCACGACGGACAACTCCGACTGGGCCACGAACTGTCCGGAGTTCAAGGTCACCGCCGTGCAGGTCGAGCCCGTGACCCAGCCCTCCGAATGGCAGAAGCGGTTCCGCGAGTTCAGCGAAGAGCAGATCGCGCTGCTGGCCGCGCGGGAAGCACAGGGAGCGTGAACCCGTGAATGCAGGGGATCTGCGCGGGTTCGGCCCCGCGCATGTCAGCGTCGAGGTCGAGCGCTGGCGCGATGGCGCGGTCGAAGCGGCAACGGACAACGTGGCGGAGGAATGCCCGGTCGCGGTCATCTACAACGGCGTGCCTTTCGCCGTGATGCTCGCGACCCCGCTCGACCTGGAAGATTTCGCGCGCGGCTTCACCTGGTCCGAGGGAATCATCGCCCACCCGTCCGAATTCCAGGGTGTCGAGGTCGTCGCCGAGAACGGTGGCTACGCGGTGTACGTGAGCATTCCGACGGAGCGCAGTGCGGCGCTGGCCGAGCGCCGTCGGGCGCTGACCGGGCGGACCGGCTGCGGGTTGTGCGGCACCGAAATGCTGGAAGACGCCATCCGCCCCGTCGCGACCGTGAAGCCGCTGGCGCACTTCGACCCGGTGTCGGTGCATCGCGCACAGGACGAACTCGCGAACAGCCAGAGCCTCAATGCCATCACCGGAGCCGTCCACGCCGCAGGCTGGGCAGACAGCACCGGACACGTGCAACTGGTGCGGGAGGATGTCGGGCGCCATAACGCACTCGACAAGCTGATCGGCGCTCTGCAGGAAGCCGGGATCGATGCTTCGGCCGGGATGGCTGTGGTGACGAGCCGCGCGAGTTACGAGATGGTCCACAAGAGCGCAGCCGCGGGCATCCCGCTTCTGTCGGCGGTGTCCGCCCCGACGGCGCTCGCGATCCGCACGGCGCAGGCCGCGGGACTCACCCTGGTCGGCTTCACACGGGACCGTCGGCATACGGTCTACTCCTCACCCCAACAGCCTTAGAGAAGCACGCTGCAGCCCATGGAAATCGAACGACTGGTCAAGATGGTCAACGACATCGCCCGCTTCTTCGAGGCCGACCCGGATCACGCGGAAGCCGTGAAAGGCATCGTCGGACACATCACGCGATTCTGGGACCCCAGGATGCGCCGCGAGATCGTCGCGCACGCAAAGGCCGGCGGCGGCGATCTGAGCGCTCTGGCGCGCGAGGCCGTGCTCAATCTCCCCCCGGTCAGCGCCGCCGCCTGAGGTTTCCCCCCGCCGGCTCAGGCCGGCGGCAGTTTTGCCATCAGCTTCACGAACTCGCCCATTTCCTTCTCGACGGCGCCGGCTGCCCGGGCTTCCATCTCCAGGTAGCGGCGCAGCACATCCAGACCGAACTCCGTGACCACGGCGCCGCCGCCGCGCTGACCGCCCGTCTCCGTAGTGACCAGCGGATGCTTGAAGCTCGTGTTCATGGTGTCGACCAGCAGCCACGCGCGGCGATAGGACATGTCCATTTCGCGCGCGGCAGCCGAGATGGAACCGGTACGTTCAATCGCCTGCAGCAGTTCCGCCTTGCCCGGCCCCATGGCGATGGCCTTGCGGAACAGAATGCGGATCTGCGGTTTCGCGACCCGTCCCGACGCTGCTCCGCCTTCCCGAGCGCGAGCCATGTCAGCGCCAGCGATCGGCGGCCGCGTCGTCGGAGGCGCGGGCGTCCACCCAACGCGCGCCCTCCGGCGTGCGTTCCTTCTTCCAGAACGGCGCGCGGGTCTTGAGATAGTCCATCAGGAATTCACAGGCGTGGAACGACTCGCCGCGATGGGCGCTGGTGACCACCACCAGCACGATCTGCTCGGTGGGCAGGATGCGGCCCACGCGATGGATGACGAGGATGTCGAAGAGGTCCCAGCGGTCACGCGCCTCGGCGGCGATGCCGCCCAGCGCCTTTTCGGTCATGCCGGGATAGTGTTCGAGTTCCATCTCGGAAACATCGGAACCGTCGTTCAGGTCCCGGCAGACGCCGATGAAGGTGGCGACGGCCCCGATCTTCGCGTTGCCGGCCCGCAGCGCCGCGATCTCGGCGCCGACGTCGAAGTCCTCGGTCTGCACGCGGATGGTGGTGGCGCCTTGCGCGAGGGGACGGGGGGCGGTGGGGGCGTTCACGGTCAGCCTCCGGTCACGGGCGGAAAGAAGGCGACCTCGTCGCCGTCGCGAAGGGGCGTGTCCGGCCGGGCCATGTCCTGGTTGACGGCGGCGCGCACCGAACGGCCGGGCGCCAGTTCGGCCGCCCAGACGTCGCCCCGCTGGCGCAGCCAGTCGAGCAGCCCGCCGACATCGGCTACGCCGGCCGGCAGTTCGATACGCTCGGCGTCGCGGCCCAGGGCATCGCGCAGCCGGGCAAAATAGAGAACGTTAAGCATTCGTGTTCGATCAGTGAGGAACCGGTCCGTCGGCGAGACCCACATGCCGGAGGATGAAGCCGATGATGCCTTCGTAGTCCTCGAGCGCAAACTGCGGAAGATCCGTGGCCAGCGCCTCGTCCGTGGCCACCGCAACGATATTATCATCGGACTCCCACAGACAGCCTTCTCGCGCGCCGCGTCTGTGCACCTCGAGCCGGGGCAGAGGCTCGCGCTTGAACCCTTCCACCAGCACCAGGTCACACGGGGACAGGCGGGCAAGGTGCTCCGCGATGCCGGGTTCGGGCGCGCCGCGAAGTTCGTGCATCAGGGCCCACCGTATCCCCGAACCGACGAGGACCTCGGACGCGCCGGCCTGCCGGTGCCGGAAGGAGTCCTTGCCGGGCCGGTCCACGTCGAAGTCGTGGTGGCTGTGCTTGATGACCGAGACGCGGATGCCCCGCGCGACGAGGCGCGGAATGAGCTGTTCCATCAGGGTGGTCTTGCCGCTGCCGGAGTAGCCGGCGATGCCGAAGGCTTTCATGCTTGCGAGTTGTCGAGGATGTCGTTGGGAGTGATGCGAACCCTTCACCAGGAGAAGGCAATGATGCAACGAAGAAGTTTCCTGATCGCCGCTCTGACGGGTCTGGGCGCGTGGTCGGGCGCAGCGCGTGCCCACCACGGATGGAGCCACTACGACGCCTCCAGGCCGCTGACCCTCACCGGCAAGATCGTGGAGGCAGCGTACGACTATCCCCACGCGACCATCAAGCTGCAGACGCCCGATCGGCTGTGGTTGTGCGTGCTGGCGCCCCCCTACCGGATGGACACCCGCGGCCTGCCGCGGGACTCGCTCAAGGTCGGCGAGACCGCCACGGTCATGGGCTATCCCGAGCGCGACGGCGCGGACGAGATGCGGGCCGAGCGGATCACCCTGGCGGGCCGCACGGTGGAACTGCGCTGACCCCATGACCGGTGCCGAGGTCCTGTCCCAGGCCATCCGCGGCCACCCCTGGCTGTACCCGGCCGCCGAGACAGTCCACCTCTGGGGGATGATGCTGGTTGCCGGCTCCGCCGTCCTGTTTGATCTGCGGGTGCTCGGCATCTCCCGCGCCGTGACGGTGGCAGGCGCTGCCCGACTTCTCCTGCCATGGTCCCTGGCCGGCCTGCTGCTGGTCGTCCCGGCAGGGATGACCTTGTTCGCGGCCGACCCGTTCGCGATCCTCGGAAACCCGGCTTTCCGACTGAAGATGCTCCTGCTGTGCGTCGTCGCCGCCAATGCGGTGGCGTTCCACCTCGGGCCCTCGTCCGCCGCCCTCCGGGCGGAAACCGCGGCCGTCCCGGCCGTCGCCCGCCTGCAGGCGGGCATGTCGCTGCTGCTCTGGCTGGCGATCATCGCCTGCGGCAGGATGATCGCGTATGCCTGATTGCCAGGCTTCCGTTGTGTACCGCCGGCTATAATGCCTGCCCTGACCTGAACCGTCGTCCCAGTCCCTGGCTCACCGCACACCATGACCGACACCAATCCCACGCTGGTCGACACCCGCAACCGCCCTCTGCGCGACCTGCGCGTGTCGGTGACCGACCGCTGCAATTTCCGCTGCACGTACTGCATGCCGAAGGAGGTCTTCGGCAAGGACTTCCAGTTCCTCGAACGCGAACAGCTGCTGTCCTTCGGCGAGATCCATCGCCTCGTGCGCATCTTCAAGGGCCACGGCATCGAAAAGGTCCGCATCACCGGCGGCGAGCCACTGGTACGGCGCAAGATCGAGCGTCTCATCGAGATGCTGGCCTACCACGAGGACCTCGACCTCACGCTCACCACCAACGGCTCGCTGCTCAAGCAGAAGGCCGCGGACCTCAAGGCCGCCGGCCTCAAGCGTGTCACCGTGAGCCTGGACGCCCTCGACAACGAGACCTTCATGCGGATGAATGACGTGGACTTCCCCGTCGAGAAAGTGCTGGAGGGCATCGAGGAAGCCGACCGCGTGGGTCTTGCGCCAGTCAAGGTAAACATGGTCGTGAAACGCGGCGTCAACGACCACAACGTGGTCGAGATGGCCCGGTTCTTCAAGGGCAGCGGCCACATCCTGCGCTTCATCGAGTTCATGGACGTCGGCAGCACCAACGGCTGGACCATGCAGCACGTGGTCCCTTCGAAGGAACTCGCCGCACACATCAATGCCGAGTTTCCGATCGAGCCCGTCGACGCCAATTACCGCGGCGAAGTCGCCGAACGCTGGCGCTACCTGGACGGCAGCGGCGAGGTGGGCTTCATCTCCTCGGTGACCCAGGCCTTCTGCAAGGACTGCACGCGGGCGCGACTGTCCGCCGAAGGGCAGCTCTTCACCTGCCTGTTCGCGACGCAAGGCACCGACCTGCGCGGCCTGCTCCGCGCCGAGGCGTCGGACGAAGAAGTGTCGGAAGCCATCGCCCGCGTGTGGCGCGTCCGCGCGGACCGCTACTCCGAGATCCGCACCGCCGAGACCGCCAAACTGCGCAAGGTCGAAATGTCCTACATCGGCGGGTAACGTTCTATGCGACGGGCCAGGCCCGTCGCCGATATCCCACCCCTTCACGCCTTCACAACTTCACGGCTTCACTCTTCCACAGCCTCACCCAACCCATGACGCCGCCTTCCCTCCGCGACCTCCCCCTCGCCGACGACTACGACCCGAATTCCATGCCGGTCGACAAGGCGCGCGCCCACATCCGCGCCTTCCTCACGCCGGTGACGACGGTGGAACGGGTGCACATCCGCGACGCTCTGGGTCGTGTGCTTGCCGAGGACGTCGTCTCGACGATGAACGTGCCTTCGCACGACAACTCGGGCATGGACGGGTATGCGGTGCGCCACGCCGATCTCGCAGCGGATGCCGACGTGACATTGCAGGTGATCGGTACCTCGTTCGCGGGCGCGCCCTATCAGGGCTCGGTCTCGCCGGGGCAAGCCGTGCGGATCATGACCGGTGGGACGGTGCCGAAGGAGTGCGACGCGGTCATCATGCAGGAGCGGGCGAAGGCGGCCGACGGCAAGGTGACCCTGGGACTCGGCGCGAAGAAGGGCCAGAACATCCGCAGGGCCGGCGAGGACCTGGCGGTGGGGCAGATCGTGTTCCACAAGGGACAGCCGGTGCGCGCGGCCGAACTGGGCATGCTGGCCTCGCTCGGCATCATCGAAGTGTCGGTGCTGCGCCGCCTGCGCGTGGCGTTCTTCTCCACCGGGGACGAACTGGTGAGTCTCGGCGGCACGCTGGGCGCCGGGCAGATCTACGACTCGAACCGCTACACGATCTTCGGCATGCTCAGCCGTCTGGGCTTCGAGGTGCTGGACATGGGCGTGATCCGCGATACGCCCGAAGCCGTGGAACAGGCATTCGAGGCTGCGTCGAAAGTCGCGGATGTCGTGATCACCAGCGGCGGCGTGAGCGTCGGCGACGCCGACTACGTGAAGCAGATGCTCGACCGGCTGGGAGACGTGCTGTTCTGGAAGATCGCCATGAAGCCCGGCCGGCCGCTCGCGTTCGGGAAGATCGGCAACGCACACTTCTTCGGCCTGCCCGGCAATCCGGTCGCGGTGATGGTGACCTTCTACCAGTTCGTCCGGGACGCGCTGATGGTCCTCTCGGGCCGCACGAATCTCGAACCCGTGGCCACCTTCAAGGCGCGCCTCACGGCTCCCGTCAAGAAGGCGCCGGGTCGCACGGAATTCCAGCGCGGCATCCTGACGCGCGACGACAGCGGCGAATGGACCGTCCGGACCACCGGCGACCAGGGCTCCGGCATTCTCTCCTCCATGAGCCTCGCCAACTGCTTCGTGGTGCTGCCCACGGACCAGGGCAACACGGAACCGGGCGCCATGGTCGACGTGCAGGTGTTCGAAGGAGTGATCTGACCCGCACGGCATGAACGGGTAGACTTTCTCCCACTGCAACGAGGAGAACGCCGTCATGCCAAGACACGAGTGGGGCCCGCTCGCCGGCCGGTTCGCCGCGCCCCGACCCCAACGCCGCCTGCTTGCCCTCGACGGCGGCGGCATCCGCGGGATCATCACCCTGGAAATCCTCACGGAACTGGAAAGCCGCCTTGCGGCCCGCTCCGCGGACCCCGCCGCCTTCCGCCTGTGCGATTTCTTCGACTACGTCGCGGGCACCAGCACGGGCGCCATCATCGCGGCCGGCATCGCGCGGGGCCTCACCTGCCGGGAGATGCTGGACATCTACCTGAAGCAGGGCGATCAGATCTTCGACAAGGCCTTCATCCTTAACCGGGTGCGCAACTTCTACAAGGCCGAGCCGGTCGCGGAGATCCTGAAGCAGCGCCTTGATGCCGGCTCGACCCTGGAGCCGGCCCATCTGAAGAACCTGCTGCTCGTCATCACGCAGAACATCACGACGGATTCGCCCTGGCCCATCAGCAGCAATCCGATGGCGAAGTACAACGATCTCGACCGTCCGGACTGCAATCTCAAAATGCCCCTGTGGCAGATCGTGCGCGCGTCGACCGCAGCGCCCGTGTACTTCCCGCCCGAAGTCATCCAGTGGGACGCCCGGGACCCCGAGAAGGCGTTCGTGTTCGTGGACGGCGGGATGACGCCCTACAACAATCCGGCGTTCGTCCTGTACCGCATGGCCACCTCACCCGAGTACCGACTGGGCTGGGAGACCGGTGAGGACAAACTGCTCGTGGTCTCGGTGGGGACCGGCGCCGCGCCGTCGGGCGGCCCCGGCGCGAACGACGCGCACCGCAACCTGTTCTCCAACATCGCCGCCATCCCCGGCGGGCTGATGTACGCGATGCTGAACGATCAGGACATCAACTGCCGCACGGTGGGCCGCTGCACGTACGGCGCGCCGATCGACCGCGAAGTCGGCGACATGATTCCCCGTGACACTTCGGGAGCGCTGGTGCCCCTGTCGCAGAACCTCGGTCGGGCATTTCTGTACGCCCGGTACAACGCAGAGCTCTCCAAGGAAGGTCTCGCGGCGATGGGTCTGCGAGACATCCGGCCGAAGGACGTGCAGCAGCTGGACTCGGTGGAACACGTGGACAAGCTCTCGCTCATCGGCAAGGCGGTGGCGAAGAATGTGTCGCTCGACCATCTTGGCGGATTCGTCTGACGGCGCTTCCGTCGCTGCGGGGGATGGACGCTAGTCGCCCTTTCCCCGCAGCGCTTCCATCCAGCGAACAAGGTCCTTCCTGCCGAGTCGGGCCGCCCGTGCCAGCGCAGATTCGCCGCGGCGATTCTGGATGGCGGGATCGGCACCGGCCAGCATGAGCATCGTCACCGCCTCGGCCGACCCCTGCGCGACAGCAAGGAGCAGCGGCGTCTCGCCGGACTCGCTCTCGGCTTCGATGTCTCCGCCCCGGCGGGTAAGCAGATCGAGCGCTTCCAGCGGTTCCGTCGCAAAACCGGGCTGCGCCACGGCTCTCACGGCCCAGTGCAGCGAGGTCTGACCGTCCGCTGCCGGCCGGTTAGGATCGCTGCCGCCGGCGAGCAGCGCCGCTACCGTTTCCGGATACACGCGTGGACCCGACAGCGCGCACATCAGCAGCGTCACACCCCGCTTCGTGGAACGCAGGTTGGGATCGAGCCCATCGCGCAGCAGTCGCTCCACCCGCTGCCACTGCGCGCTGCGAACGGCCGTGATGACGGCGCTGCGGCCACAATCCAGTCCTGGTGAATCCGGTGTGGAAAGCGCAGCCGGCTTCGCGGCGTCCCCGCGAAAACGGAGGAGGACGGAATCCCGGAGGAGCACGCTCCACGCGGCATCGGTGCCGCTCACCACGACGGCGCGGAAAACGTGAAGGACGATGGACGCGATCGGCGTCCGGTCGACGGGTTCGCCGTCGAGCGCGAACACGGCCCAAACGGGCTGTGATCCGGCACGACCGGCGGGATGCTGGCGCCCCGCCATCAGGACTGGCAGCTTGCCGAAGCGGGATTCCTCGAGATCGCGGTAGGCCGCGATGCGGTCGGGGCCCAGCACCGTCCCCCACTGTTCCAGGAGCGCAGCGCTGAGCCCATCGAAGGTTTCGGGCGGAACGGCCTGCGTCTGCAGGGACAGCGGCGTCGTAGCCATTGCCATCGAGGCAGGTGCCGCGACGAGTCGCACGCCCGCGGGATCGGTGGCGGGCACCGTACCCGCGCGTTCCGCGACGAGGGAGGCCGGGCCCAGCCCGGGGGTCGCAAGAATGAGAAACGGCTCGCGGCGCAAAGTGACCACGCCGTCGACCGGAAGCACTGCCTCGCCGCCCTGCAGGATTGTGACGGGCGGAACCTCCGCCGCGACGACATGCCCCACCCACGCGACGGCGACAGTCGCGATGAGGCGTCGCAGTGCGTCAGCGGCCCGGCGTGCCCTGCGAAGCATCGACGAAGCCCTCGCGATTGGGCATGCGCACCTTCGGCAGGGATTGCGCGTCGAGCACGAAGTCCTTGCCGATGATCGCGTTCAGCCAGAGCACGTAAGCGGTGACGCCGTAGACCTCCTTGTCGGTGAGACTCATCGGCCGGTCGTAGGGCATGGTACGGCGGGTGTAGTCGAACAGCGTGCTCGCGTGGGGCCAGAAGCTGCCCACGGTTTTCACGGGCGCCTTCGTCCCCAGAGAGCCGATGCCGCCCACCAGCGCCGGGCCCGGCTTGCCCTGCCCGCGCAGGCCGTGGCAGCGCGCGCAATGGGTGACATAGGCATCGACACCGTCGATCGCAGTGGCCTGACCGGGTGGGAGTCCGCGACCATCGGGAAAGACGCTGATCGCGAGCGGTGCCAGGTCCGCTTCGGACACGGGAACTCCCAATCCCGGGCCTGCTGCGCGGGACGGTGCGCTCGTCAATGCAGCGAGTACCGCAGCAACCGCGAGCACCGCGTTACGCATAAACATTGCGCAGCCTCCCTTCGGCATCCACGGCCCAGTGCTGGATCGCGTTGTAGTGGTAGCGCTGCGTCGCACCGTACCGGGCAAGCCAGGTGGCACGGTCCGGCTGAACTGCGCCGGTTTCATCGGTGGCGCGACTCGCCAGCGAGGTCGGCTTGCCATCCCATCGCCACGGAATGCGGAATCGCACGACGCCGTGCCTGGGTGGCGTGCCCTGCAACTCGGCCTCGGCCCACGTGGCACCGCCGTCCGCGGAGACTTCCACTCTCGTGATCCGGCCCGCACCGGTCCACGCGAGCCCGGAGACGTCGTAGTAGCCAGACCCCTGGAGATCCCAGCCGGCGGACGGCTGGGTGATCACGGATTTCACGCCCATCGGGAAGGTGAACTGCAGCGCACGGCCATCGGGCAGGAGATCGGTGTAGTGCGAAGTCTCGTCCCGCGCGTGCAGGGGCACCTCGGTGAGTTCGAGGCGATGGACCCACTTGATGCTCATGTTGCCTTCGTAGCCGGGCAGCACGAGTCGCATCGGAAAGCCCTGTTCCGGGCGAAGGGGCTCACCGTTCTGATAGAACGCCACCAGCACGTCGTCGAGTGCCTTCGCCAGCGGAATGGAACGCGCCATGGTGGCGGCATCCGCGCCTTCCGCGATGACCCACTTCGCGTCTGCGCGCACACCGGCTTCGGCAAGCAGCAGCGAAAGTGGCACGCCCGTCCATTCGGACGTGGAAATGAGGCCGTGGATATCGCCGCAGCTCACTTCCTGAACCTTGGGAAAGGTATTGCGGAAGCTGTTGCCCGAGCACTCGATGAACACCGTGCGGTTCACCATCGGGTAACGCAGCAGGGCGTCGAAATCGAAACGCAGCGGCCGCTCCACCAGGCCGTGAATGACCAGCCGATGATGATCGGGGTCGATGTCCGGCACACCGTTGTGATGGCGCTCGAAGTGCAGGCCGTTGGGCGTGAGCGTGCCCCGCAGCAGATGCAGGGGCGTGAAGGACGAGCCGTTCCCCGGGGCGACATCTCCCTCGCGCAGCGTGACGGACCGCTCGATTTCCCTCACGTGAACGGAGGGCTGTCCGTATCGGCTGAACGGACGCCCCGGTTGCTTCTGCCAGGGCTTCGCGGCGTCGGACCAGTCGGGATTTGCGGCTCGGGCCGCAACGGCGCTCAGGGCACCCGCGACAACGGCGCCTGTAAGGACGGCGCGGCGGCTCAGGAGGCCGCCACCTGCCGCGACCTCTGCCGGCGAAGCGCTGGAAAATCGGGGAGCCAACTGGGTCGGCCCGGGATCCTTGTCGTCAGCCAATTTCATCCTCGTGAACACACTGTGCGGCACTCTTGCGACTGCCCGGCGCCATGCCGCGAGAATAGCCCCGCGCCCCCTGCCCTGCCAGTGTCCGGGAATCGCGACACCGGCAGCCCGCCCTCACGGCTCGTCGACACGCAGGAACCAGCGGCGCGTGTCGAGGCCCGCGTCCGAACTGCGGGCCGTTAACCCGCTGCTCTCTTCGGTCCGCTGCTGCGCAGCCCCGCCGATGTCGATCCATTCGCCGAGCCTGCCCGTGACGACCGTCTCCAGTCGGGAGATCTCCTGAGCCCCGCCGGGAAGGCGTCCAGCGCGATCGCCTCGCACGGCGATCTCCAGGATCACGCGGTCGCCGCTGACACGGGGCCGCACCTCGAATCCGGAGCCACTGCTGCGCATGGCACCCGACTGGATCACGATCGGTCCGCGATAGGTCGGGATGGTGGCGGTACTGGCTGGTCGGGTCTGGCCGATGGCCACGAAGGCCGTCTGGCCCTCGGTGACCCGGACACTGCGGCCGGCGCGGCCGGTGCCCACGGACTCGCTCCGGTACACCCTCACACCGACACCGCGACGTGCCGTGGTCTCCCCGGGGAGCGGCGCTTCGATGCGAGCACCATCTCCGCCGACCGTGCCACCGATCATCAGGCCGTTCTCTCGCAGCGCGAGTTCCTCGTCCTCGGTCACCGTCACGATGAGCTGCCGGGGCTGCTTGTCGATGGTGTCGAGGATGCGACGCAGCTCTGCGAGATTGGCGGGGGACGTGCGCACGATGAGACGGTTCTGCAGCGCGCTCATCGTGCCCCCGGGTTCGAGGAACGGTCGCAGCACGGGAAGCACTTCCTCGGCGTTGCGGAAGCGCAGATCGATCACTTCGACTTTCGCCGTCTGCGCGGACGCGGCGATCGACGCGAGCGAAAGCCACGCGCCGAGCAGCAGGATGGGCAGTGCCCTCACGCCCCGGCCTCCTCTCGCGGTGACAGCCGGGTGGCCGGGTCCTGGCGATAGAACTGGCACATCTGTTCGTATACGTCCGGATACTCGAGGACGAGCACGTCCGGCGTCTCGAAGAAGACCTCGCTCAGGACCGCAAAAAACTCGCCCGGCGATTCGGCAGCGTACGGATCGATCCGCGTATAGACGCCGCGGTCCACGCATCGGGAGAAGTCCTGGTATGCGGTGCCGAACACGTCGCTCCAGCGTTGCCGGCTCATGCCCTTGTGCAGCAGCGGATAGCCGTTGGCGGTGCCATTCAGCATGTCGAGCTTGTGGGCGAACTCGTGGATGACGACGTTCGCGCCGTCTTCGGCGCCGGCATTGGCGACGTCATCCCAGGAGAGAATCACCGGGCCGTCATAGCGTGCCTCACCCATCATCGAGCGATCGTCGTGATGGACGACGCCGGCTTCATCCACCCACGTGTGCCGCGGCAGGAACGCGGAGGGGTACACGATGATGCCGACCCATCCGCGATACACCTCGGCGTCCAGTTCGAGCGCCAGCATGCACGCCTGCACGGCGATGGCGAGGATCATCGCGTCGGTGAGTTCCAGCCCGTGCGCGCCGGAGAAGGACTTCTCGTCGATGAACAGCGCCACCCGCTCGCGCAGCCGCGCCTGCTGCTCGGTCGTAAGGCCGCGGGTGAAGGAATACTCGCGCAGCGTCGCCGCCCAGAGGTCATCGGGAATCACGACCCGTTCGAGCGCCCGTCGGCGGCGCCAGCCATCCAGTCCGAAGACCATGACCGGGGCGTCCTAGCGGCCGTCCGCCGGCGCGGCGAGCGGGGCGGGAGAGGCGTCGTCCATCGGCTCGGCAGCGAGCGCGGCCGCCGGATGGTGTTCGGGATCGAGTTCCACCTCTTCGATCCGCCGGAAGCGCCGGACAATCTTGTCGCTGGAGATCTGCACGTTCTCGGCATCCTCGTGCGCCTGGCGGATGTGGGCCGCGAGCTTGCGCATGCGCTCGTCGAAGCGGCCGAAGTCCTTGCCGAGCTTGGCGAGCTCGTCCTTGATCACGTGGACCTGGCGGCGGGTTTCCACGTCCTTGAGGACGGCGCGAGCGGTGTTCAGGACCGCCATCATGGTGGTGGGAGACACGATCCATACATGGCGACTCATGGCGTGATCTACAACCTCCCCGTGATAGCCGTGGATCTCCGCGAAGACGGCCTCCGCCGGCACGAACATCACGGCGCCGTCGGAGGTCTCGCCGGCCACCACATAGCGGTTGGCGATGTCGTCCACGTGCTTCCGGACGTCCGCGCGGAATGCCCGCTGGGCGTCGCGACGGTCGGCCTCGCCGAGGGAAAGATCGAACATCCGGTGGTAGTTCTCCAGGGGGAACTTGGCGTCGACAGCCACCAGCCCCGTGGGTTCCGGCATGCGCAGCACGCAGTCCGCCCGATGCCCGTTGGACAGGGTGCGCTGGAACTCATACGCGGTCGCGGGCAGAAGATTGCGGACCAGATTCTCCAGCTGCACCTCGCCGAAGGCGCCCCGTGAGCGCTTGTCGCCGAGCAGTTCCTGGAGGCTCACGACGTTGGTGGTGAGGCCGTCGATCTTGCGCTGGGCCTCGTCGATGGTCGCGAGCCGCGCCATCACGCTGGTGAACGTCTCGTTGGTCTTGCGGAAGCCCTCCTCCAGCTTCTCGCCGACACGTCCCTGGATCTGTTCCAGACGTCCGTCGACGGTCCGGGTCAGGGATTCCACGTTCCCGGAGAGCTGCTGCGAGAGCGCCCGGACGCTGTCCTGCAGGCTCGCGGCCTGGGCGCGCCCCTGCTCGGCCAGCGCTGCCAGCGACTTCTCGAGCATTTCGGTGCGCAGCGCGGCGAGTTCGTGCAGCACCGCCTCCCGATGCTCGCCGAGGGTGGCGATCAGGCTTTCGCGGTGTGCCGCAATGGCCTGGTCGGTCGAGACCCGAAGCGTCGCCAGTCCCTCCCGGACGCCCCGCAACTGCTGTTCGACACCTGCCCGGAGCTGTTCCGCACGATCCCCGGAGGCGCCGTTGATGCGGTCCCCCGCCGCGGTGAGCCCAGTGTTGAGTTCCCTCAGCAGCGCCAGGTGCTGCGCGTCCAGGGAGCGCCCGAGGAGCCCGGTTGCTTCGGCCAGATCGCGGCTGATCCTGAGGGTGCGCAGATAGACGCCGGCCAGCAGAACCGACAGTAGGAGGATCGAGACGAGAAGGACGACTTCGAGGAGTGAAAATGCCATGACGCCAGTATAGACGGGCGACTTGGACTTCCCGCTCCCGGGGTCCGGGGCAATCGCCCGGACGCCGCCCGCTGCCGGCCAGTCTGCAGGAGGCTCGCCGAGCGCATGGCCACGGTCTGCATCGTGTGCGGGGAAAGAGAGGCTTGTCGAGAAAACTTCCATGGCGATCCGACCGGATGACGAGCATCCGGAATGCGGGTGCTCCCCTCGCGTGCGTCCACCGAGAGGCGAACGACTCGAGTCCGAGGAAGGTTTTCCCGGAAGGCAGCCGACGTCTCAGCCTTGCTGACAGTTTCGACCCTCGCGCCTAACCTCTTTCAGCATGTCGACGAGGCTTACAAATCCGGGGTCGCCTGCTCGACCAAGGTGACAAACCCGTTACTTATTAGGAAGAACTCCCGCGCTGGCCGGGAACTTGCTGAGGACCGTCCCCAAATTGGTGCAATCCACTTCAGGACGAGGAGTCACTTGTGAGAATTCTGAAAACAATCCTTGCGACAGCAGCCCTTTCTGTTGCCAGCATCGGCGCCGCCCACGCTGCCCCAGTGCCCTGCGGCAACCCGGCGCTGGGCCTCCGGGTAACAACGGTGGACCCCGGCCTAGTGGGCGGAACCTGCTACGCCGACCTCACCAATCTTGGGGACGGCGCCCTCGTGTCTCTGCTGAACACGCAGCTGGGACTTGTCTCACCCACCACCACCGTCCTGGTGGATCGTGACAACGCGGACAGCAATGGCGGAAGTCTGAACATCACCGGCGAAGGTACCCAATCCGGGAGCTGGAGTTTCACGAGCTCGCTGTGGAACACCTACGACCGCATGTTCCTCTACTTCCACTTCGGTGATGGCCAGGACCGTCCGTCCCCGACCTCTTCGAGCGATCCTGACATCTTCATCGTCGAACTGGCGAAGCCGGACGCCTCTGGCTCCTGGAGCTTCAACGGCCAGACCGGTCTTTCCAATATCGCTCTCCTCGGATTCGACGACGGCCGCGTCCCGCCCGGAGGCAACATCCCCGAACCCGGCACGGCGTCCATCGCGCTGCTGAGCTTCGGCATTCTGGGTGCCACGTCGGCTTGGCAGCGTCGCCGCAGTCGCAAGGCCTGATCGGCCAGTCCCGGCAGTGAAAGAAAGCCCCGCTTCGCGGGGCTTTTTTTGTTTTGCAGTCGACGGCGATCTCGGGATCGCCGTCCGTCGGGTCAGGTTTGTCGTAGTGGTGGGACAGTGATCGGGAACCGCTGAACCACAGCGAATTCCCGACAAGGCTGAGACGCGGTGTTACTGCGTCTGTACTGTGACAGAGGCGGAACCCACGTTGCCGGCTGCGTCCTTGGCCCGGAGTGTGATCGTGGCGCTGGTGCTGGTGGTGGTCGTCGTCTTCCTCGCGCCTTTCTTCGCCGTAGCCACCGTCGGGGACCACGCGTAGGAAATCGTGGAGCCGTAGCTGACGGCGACTTCCTTCCCGTTGATGAGAAGGCTGACGCTGGCAACCGACTTGTTGTCGGTCGCGGAACCCGTCACGTTCACCGTGCCCGTCACCACCGATCCACCAGTCGGGCTCGTGATGGTCGCCTTGGGCGCGATCGTATCGTTGGCGACGGTCAGCACGACCGATGGCGACGTTCCCATGTTCCCGGAGACGTCCTTCGCCTTCGCCACCAGCGTCAGAGGGCCGTCCGCGAGCGCCGAGGTATCCAGCGAAAACTGATACGGCGCGCCGATGTCGGTCGCCACGAGCTTGTTGTTCGCGTACAGATCGACCTGCCCCACCCCGCCGGCATCCGTCGCAGACACGTCCACATTGACCGTCCCGGCAATGGTTGCGCCGGCCGACGGCGCGCCGATCACGACCGACGGCGCCGTGGTATCCGAGGCGACCATGCTCTTCGCGGCAGCCACGGCGCGGGCAGCGTCCACGCGCCCCGCGCCATAGTAGGAATCGCGTCCGGTCGCGCCCAGATCCATCGCAGTGGAGAAGATCGCCTGATCGAGGTTCGCGGGCGACAGACGCGGATTGGCCGTCATCATAAGGGCGTACACACCCGCGACGATCGGGCTGGCGAACGACGTCCCGCTGCCGGTCGAGTATCCGCCGCTGCTGGTCGTGAGGTACACGCCGGCGCCCGGTGCGGCGATGTCGACGAACGTGCCGAAGCTCGAGAACGTCGCCATCGCATCGGCGGACGTCGTCGCCGACACCGCGGTGAGATTGCTGTCCGCCGCATAGGGCTCCTGCACGCCGGAATTGCCTGCACACACGATGAGCACTCCACCCTTGCTGCGCAGGTAGGCGGCCGCGTTGGACACCGTGGCGCTCCCCGCCACCGTCTGGTAGCTCAGATTCGCCACCTTGGCGCCGTTGTCCGCGGCCCAGGTGATGCCATTGGCCATGGCACTGTAGGACGCAAGCCCATCCGGGGCGGACACCCGCACCGGCATGATCTTGGCACTCCACGCCAGACCGGCTGCCCCCGCCGCATTGTTGCCCGCGGCCGCTGCCAAACCCGCCACGGCCGTGCCGTGACCGTAGACATCGGCCGTGTTGTTGTTGTTATCAAATACGTTCCACCCTGGGACCAGGTTGGCGGCGAGATCGGGATGCGCCCCGTTGACGCCGGTGTCCAGCACGGCGATCGTCACGCCTGTTCCCGTCGAGGAATCCCATGCGGCCTGCGCACCGATTTTCGCCAGGTGCCATGCGCTCGCGATGTACGGGTCGTTCGTGCTCAGAGACGGTTTGACCACGAGATCCAGTTCGGCGTACTTGAACTTCGGATTCTTCGCGAGCAGCTTCGCAATGGCCTGTTCGTTCGCATTGCCCGGCAACTCGACGATGTGGACATCGATCGCCTTGATGTGTCCGACGCGCGTCCCGCCGTGGACCTTGAGTTCCTTGTCCAGCGCCGCACCGGAGAGCCCCGGTCTGGCCTTGACGAGAATCCGGCCTTTCACGTATCCGACGATCCCGTTCTCGACAACCACGCCATCCGTCGCCGCCTTGGCCGGCCCTGACAGCACAGCCAACGTTGTCAGCGGGAGCAGTCCCGACAGAACGGCGAACAAAGGATGGATGGCGAAAGAACGACCTTCACCACGACGCCGGGACGGACGGAAGGAACCAATCACGAGGACACTCCTATGGGCTTGGCCGACTCAGGGAACTATTCCCAGGGGCTGGGTCCCCATAGCAGGACCCGGGCCGGCGTGCACCGCGTTGGCGCAGGCACCTCAGGAGCAATCGAGTTGCAGCACCGCCACATGACCCGATTGGCGGTACGTTGATCTGAAACGGAAGATTCGCCGAGGTGTCGGCGGGTACTACAGAGGTTGCGTCGAAGCCTTACGGTCAGAGCCGATCGACCGACACAACACTTGGACCGCATTCGTGACGCGCGTCGTCACGTCGACAGCCCGTTCGTCGGGCAACGGCGACGAGCCTGAGTCGGCTCGTCGACCGTTCGAACGCAGAGGAGATCAGGCAGCGACTTCAGCCGACTCGCGGGAAGCGCGCTTGCGCTCGTGTTCCTTGAGGTGACGCTTGCGGATGCGGATGGACTTCGGCGTGATCTCCACGAGTTCGTCGTCGCCGATGAACTCGATCGCGGATTCCAGCGTGAGCTGGATGGGCGGCGTGAGATTGATTGCCTCGTCCTTGCCGGACGCGCGCACGTTGGTGAGCTGCTTGGTACGCACGGGATTGACGACGAGGTCGTTGTCGCGCGAGTGGATGCCGATCACCATGCCTTCGTACAGGGGCTCGCCGGGGGAGACGAACATGCGTCCGCGCTCCTGCAGCTTCCACAGCGCGTAGGCCACGGCCTCGCCTTCGTCTTGCGAGATCAGCACGCCGTTACGACGCTCGGCGATATCACCCTTCACCGCCGCGTAGTTGTCGAACACGTGGCTCATGATGCCGGTGCCGCGCGTCATGGTCATGAACTCGCCCTGAAAGCCGATGAGGCCGCGAGCGGGAATCCGGTACTCCAGACGCACACGCCCCTTGCCGTCCGGCATCATGTCGAGCATCTCGCCGCGACGGCGGCCGAGCTCTTCCATGACCTGACCCTGATTGTTCTCGTCGACGTCCACGGTGAGCATTTCGAACGGCTCGTGCTTCTCGCCATCCACCATGCGCGTGACCACGCGAGGGCGACCCACCGCGAGTTCGTACCCTTCGCGACGCATGTTTTCCAGCAGGATCGTGAGGTGCAGTTCCCCGCGGCCGGACACGACAAAGGTGTCGGAGTCGGCGCTGAACTCCACACGGAGCGCGACGTTGCTCATCAGCTCGCGCTCGAGACGTTCGCGAAGCTGACGGGACGTAACGTACTTGCCTTCGCGACCGGCCATCGGCGAGGTATTGACGAGGAAGTTCATGGTGAGCGTGGGTTCGTCCACACGCAGCAGCGGCATCGCTTCCGGCTTCTGCGGATCGCAGATGGTGACGCCGATGCCCACTTCTTCCACGCCGTTGATGAGGACGATGTCACCGGCCTCGGCCTGGTCCACGACCTGGCGCTCCAGTCCCTTGAACACCAGGACCTGATTGATCTTGGCCATCTTCGGCTCGGAATCGGGGCCGCGCATCACGGCGACCTGCTGCCCGGAACGGATGCGGCCGCGCTGGACGCGCCCGACGCCGATCCGGCCCACGAAGCTGGAGTAGTCGAGCGAACAGATCTGGAACTGCAGCGGGCCTTCGGGATCAGCCTCGCGCACCGGCACGTACTCGAGGATCGCCTCGAACAGCGGACGCATGTTCTCGCCGGTTTCGCCGACGGTACGGCTCGCCCAGCCCTGCAGGGCAGAGGCATAGACGACGGGGAAGTCGAGCTGCTCTTCGGTCGCACCGAGCTTGTCGAAGAGGTCGAAAGTCTGATTGACCACCCAGTCCACACGGGCACCCGGACGGTCCACCTTGTTCACCACGACGATAGGCTTGAGGCCCTGAGCGAGCGCCTTGCGTGTGACGAACCGGGTCTGGGGCATCGGCCCTTCCACGGCGTCCACCAGGAGCAGCACGCTGTCCACCATCGACAGCACCCGCTCGACCTCGCCGCCGAAATCCGCATGCCCGGGGGTGTCCACGATGTTGACGTGGGTGCCCTCGTACTGGACGGCGCAATTCTTCGCGAGGATGGTGATGCCCCGTTCCTTCTCCAGGTCGTTGGAGTCCATCACGCGCTCGGTGACCTGCTGGTGGGCGGCGAAGGTGCCCGACTGACGCAGCAGCTGGTCGACCAGTGTGGTCTTGCCGTGGTCGACGTGGGCGATGATGGCGATGTTGCGGATGGCTCGGGTCACGATGGGCAGTCCTCGCGCGGGCGCGCTGGGGAGGGATCAAGGAGGCTAACCCGGCATTGTGACGGGATGACTACGGAATGTCCATCGATTTGTCGCACCGCAGCACTCCAACTGACAGGTGGACCCGCCTCGCCGAAAAGAAGAAGCCCCCGAGTTCGGGGGCTTCGGGCACCGTCAGGCCAACTCAGACTGCGGAACGGCGCCGGCGTCGCGAGACCGACCAGCCCAGCAGGCCGAGGCCCGCACCGAAGAGTGCATAGGTCTGCGGCTCGGGAATCGGCGCCATCACCGTGCGGGAGAAGCCGCAGGAATCCGCGAACGACGGGCAGGTCTGACCTACCGAGAAGTTGAGTTCCGTCGGCTCGCCAACCGGGGCGAGCGTGAAGATCGGATTTTCCTGGTCGTCCAGGATGGGGTCACCGTTGTCGTCCAGCAGCGGGACTTCCTCATACTGCTGCCCGAACACCGCCACGAACAGTTCGGCGTTGTGGAAGACGTAGTTGCCTGCCGGCGCAGGATTCGGGTCAGGAATGAACGATCCGAAATAGAAATCCCGCGAAGCGCCGGCCGCGACTACGATCAGCGACTGGGCAGCCCACGTCGGGCGGGTCAGATCTTCGGAGTTGGTGCCGAACTGGAAGTCGTACGGAGGACCCTCCGTGCAATTCGCGCCGAAGTTTCCGGTGCAGGTGAAAGACAGATTCAGGAACATCCCGCTGGCTTCGAAAAGATCGGGAAGCCCGAAACCCACGCCGGGAGCGCCGGTATCGACGACGAGATCCTCCGACGAGAGCGGATCGACGGTGAGTCGCACCCAGACTTCGATGGGAACATCTCCCGTCACGGTGCCGGTTGGCTGAATGAAGGTGAGGGTGGTGTTCGGGATGGCGTAGGCCGAGACGCTGAGGCCCAGTAAGGCTGCACCCGCAAGGGCAGACGAAATCGCGTTGCGCATGGCTGGTCTCCAAGTCGGGGGTAGGCCCATCGTGGGCTCGGGAAGAACCCCCACCAGGGATAAAGCAAGACCCGCACCGCAACTTGGTGTCGTCTATGGCTGAGAACCTGCCCGACCAGAGGCGGAAGGGCTCAGCGTCAAGTACGCCGACATCGCGCGAGGCCACCACGCCGTTCGCTGCTCACCCTTACCCGCGCCGAAGCGCCTCCACCGGCGAAACATGGACTGCCTGCCGGGTCCCCAACTGCCCGGCCACAAGAACACCGATCGCCCCGGCCAGGATGCCGACGATCCAGACGCCAGCGCCCACGGTGTAGGGGACATTGAGGACCTCCCGGGCGAGCAGCAGCCCGATCCCGGAGGCGCCCAGCGCCGCGAAGATTCCGGCCAGCGTGCCGACGAGCAGGAACTCCGCGGCATGCGCCTTGGCGATCTGCCGGGATGCCGCGCCGAGCGTGCGCAGGATGGCGGCCTCACGCAGTCGCTCGTCGTGCGTGGACTGCAGCGCCGCGAACAGCACGAGCAGCCCGGCCAGCAGCGAGAACAGGAACAGATACTCCACGGCGCGGACCACGTGCCCCATCATCAGCTGCACCTGCTGGAGGATGGCGGCAACGTCGATCACGAGCAGATTGGGAAAGCGCTTCACGAGCTGGTCCATCACCGCGGAGCGCTCGGTCGGCAGGTGGAAGCTCGTGACATACGTGGCCGGATACGTTTCCAGCAGGCCCGGCGGCGACACGACGAAGAAGTTCACCCGGAAGCTGTCCCACTCCACCTTGCGCAGGCTCGTGACGGGCGCCTCCAGGCGCTGACCCGCCACGTCGTAGCCGAGGACGTCACCCACGCGGATGCCGAGGCTGTCGGCGATGCCCTTCTCCATCGAGAACTGCCCGGCCGGCTTCGGCCCGGACCACCACTCGCCCTGCTCGATCACGTTGTCGACCTGCGGCCGCTCCGACCAGGAAAGGTTGAACTCCCGGTCCACGAGCCGGCGGGCGCGGTCTTCCGTAAAGCTTGCAGACGAGATCTTCTTCCCGTTGATGTCGGTGAGGCGTGCGCGGACCATCGGGAACAGCTTCGCCTGCGTGAGCCCTTCCGTCGCCAGGAAAGCCTGCACCGCCTCCGCCTGATCGGGCTGGATATTCACCAGGAATCGGTTGGGCGCATCCGGCGGAAGCGACTGTCGCCAGCTGTCCAGCAGATCGCCCCGCGTGATGGACAGCAGCATCAGCGCGAGGAGCCCCACACCCAGCGCCACCACCTGCACCACCGTGGCCACCGTCCGCCGCGACAGATTGGCGAGCCCGAAACGCCAGGCGAAACCGGCGCGCCGCCCGGCCGCGGCCGCGACTCGAACGAGCACCGCCGCCACCAGGCCGGACACCACGCCCGCCGCGACGATCCCGCCCAGGACGATGGAAGCCATGCGCGCATCGCGCGTGTGCCAGTAGACCAGCGCCGCCACGGCCCCGAAACCCGCCGCGTAGCCGGCCCACGAGATCCCCGCGGGCATGCCTACGTCCCGCCGCAGGACCCTGAGCGCGGGCACCCGCCCCAGCGCAGCGAGCGGCGGCAACGCGAATCCGAGCAGCATGACGAAGCCGGCGGCGATCCCCTGCAAGGCGGGTTCGATGCCCGGCAGCGGCAGCGGCACCTGGACGATCGGGGCGAGCAGACTGGCGAGGCCCGCCTGCGCGCCGAAGCCGATGGCCGCCCCCGCACATCCCGCCACTAGGCCCACCAGGCCGATCTGCCAGGCATGGACCGCCACCGTGTAGGCCCGACTCGCACCCAGGGCGCGCAGAACAGCGCAATTGTCGACGTGGCGCTGGGCATAGCGACGCGCGGCCAGCGCCACAGCCACCGCCGCGAGCACCACCGAAAGCAGCGAGGCGAGGCCGAGGAACCGCTCCGCGCGCTCCAGCGCCGAGCGGATCTCGGGGCGCGCGTCCCGCACGTCCTCCAGCCGCTGGCCGGGACCGATGCCCTTCCAGACCGCTTCCCGGAAAGCGCCGAGCCGCTCTGGCGTACCGGCGAGCATCAGGCGGTAGGTCACGCGGCTACCGGGCTGGATCAGCTTTGTCGCCTCGAGGTCGCCCGCGTCCAGCAGCAGCCTGGGCATCATGTTCAGGAAGCCGATCGCGGCCTCGGGATCCTCCGCCGTTCGGCCCGACACGAGGAAAGTCTTCTCGCCCACCGCGAGCTGCGCCCCGATCCCGACGCCGAGACGTGCCATGGCGCGCTCATCCAGCCAGACTTTGCCGCTCGGCGGCCCTGCCCGGCGATCCACCGCCGTGCCGTCGGCGCCGGCGATCCGCAACCGGCCGGCGAGCGGATAGCCGGTCGAGATCGCCTTGATCTCGACCAGCAGGCTCGCGTCACCGGCGCTCACCATGCTCGGAAAGCGCACCGTCTCGGTCGTGGCGCGAGCCAGCCGCGTCGCGGCAGAGCGGACGTCATCGCCGATGGGGCGGTCGGACACGACCACGAGATCGGCGCCGAGAAGCTGGCTGGCCTCCTGGGTCAGGGCGGACTTCACCCGGTCCGCGAAGAACGCGACCGTGGTGAAGCTCGCCACGGCCAGCACGATGGAGAGCGCCATCACCCGCAGTTCGCCGGCGCGGAAGTCCCTCGCGAGGAGCCGCGCGCCCATGACCAGGGCGCTGCCGAACGGATGCCGCCTCAATGGACGCCCCACGCGACGGGCAACGAGACTGGGGCCGCCCACCCGAGGCGCGGGTGAGCCACGTCGGAGGCCCGCGTCATGCCGCCGCCCGATCGCGCTCGTCCGCGATCAGCCGGCCGCCGGCCAGCCGGAGCCGCCGGGCGCAGCGATGCGACAACCCTTCATCGTGCGTGACCAGGATCAGGGTCGTGCCCCGCTCCCGGTTGAGATCGAACATCAGATCGGCGATCTCGCGCCCGGTGGCCGCGTCGAGATTGCCTGTCGGCTCGTCTGCAAACAGGATGCGTGGAGGGCCGCTGAAGGCGCGGGCGATCGCCACCCGCTGCTGTTCGCCACCGGACAGCTGCCTCGGGTAGTGCTGCACACGGGCCTCCAGGCCGACCCGGCGCAGGAGTTCCATGGCGGTCGCCCGCGGTTCGGCGTGGCCCGCCAGTTCGAGCGGCAGCATCACGTTCTCCAGCGCCGTGAGCGACGCGAGCAGCTGGAACGACTGAAACACGAAACCGACCGTCGCCCCGCGCAAGGCGGCGCGGCCATCCTCGTCCAGAGCGTTCAGGCCCTGTCCGGCGAGCGTGACCTCCCCCGCCGAGGGCAGGTCCAACCCGGCCAGTAGCCCCAGGAGCGTGGTCTTGCCGGACCCGGAGGCGCCGACCACCGCGACCGATTCGCCTTCCGCGATGTCGAAGCTGACGGCATCGAGGATGGTGAGAACACTGTCGCCGGTGCCGACTTGCTTGGTCAATCCTGCTGCGGAGACAATCGCGGGCATGCCACTCCTTCGGTTACGGTTTCATCGTGCGGCCGTCCTGCTGACCGCCGCGGTCCTGCTTTGGTTCTCGGGCGCGACGTTCGCCGCGCAGAAAGTCGTGCTGGTCCTGGGCGACAGCCTCTCCGCCGGCTACGGGCTGCCGGCGGGCCAGGGCTGGGTCGATCTGCTTGTCCGCCGACTCGCGAAGGAAGCGCCCGGGTGGCGCGTCGTCAACGCCAGCATCAGCGGCGAGACGACTCTGGGCGGCCTCACGCGACTGGCACCGCTGCTCGAGCGGCACCGTCCGGACGTCGTGGTGGTCGAACTCGGCGCCAACGACGGCCTTCGCGGCATGGACCTCACCCAGACGCGGTCCAATCTCGAGCGTATCGTATCGGCTGGCAAGGCGGCGGGCGCCCAGCACGTCGTCGTCGGCATGCGCATCCCACCCAACTACGGCCCGCGGTACACCGAGCAGTTCCACGGCATGTTCGGTGAGGTCGCCAGGGCGACGGGCTCCGTGCACGTGTCGTTCCTGTTCGACGGTTTCGCGCAGGACCGCAGGATGTTCCAGGACGACGGCATCCATCCCCTGCCCTCGGCCCAGCCTCTGATGCTCGATACCGTGTGGAAAGGCCTCGCTCCGCTGCTGGAAGTGGGGCCGGCAAAACCACCCCGCAAGCGGAGCCCGTGAGAGAATCGCGGCCCGTTTCCCCTCCACCGCCAGCCGATGCGCCACGACGTCGCCACGCTCGCTGAACTGGGCGACTTCGACGCCATTCTCGATGTCCGCTCGCCGGCCGAATTCGCCGAGGACCATGTCCCCGGGGCCTTGAACGTGCCAGTCCTCGATGACGAGGAACGCGCTCGCGTGGGCACGCTCTACAAGCAGGTGTCTCCGTTCGCCGCCCGCAAGGTCGGTGCGGCGCTGGTCGCCCGGAACATCGCGCGGCACCTGGAGGCACACTTCTCCGAGTATCCGCGCACCTGGCGGCCGCTGGTCTACTGCTGGCGCGGCGGCAAGCGCAGCGGTTCCATGACACACGTCATGCGCGAGGTCGGCTGGGACGCGAAACAGCTGGACGGCGGCTACAAGTCGTTCCGGCGCGGGGTCATCGACGATCTCGAAGCCCTGCCCGCCAACCTCCGGTTCCGGGTGGTGTGCGGCATGACAGGCTCAGGCAAGAGCCGCCTGCTGGGCGTGCTGGGGCGTCAGGGCGCCCAGGTGCTGGACCTCGAGGGGCTGGCCGCGCACCGCGGCTCGGTGCTGGGCGGCCTTCCGGCAGAACCGCAACCCTCCCAGAAGGCCTTTGAAACCCGCCTGTGGTGCGCCCTCCGCGCGCTCGATCCGGCCCGGCCGACCTTCGTGGAATCCGAGAGCCGCCGCATCGGCACCGTGCATCTGCCCGAGGCCTTCATCACCAAGCTGCGAGGCAGTCCGTGCCTGCAGCTCGTGACGGCCCCAGTCGCCCGTGTTGCCCTGCTCGTCGACGAATACGCGCATTTCTTCGACGATCCCGACCTGCTCTCGAGCAAACTGGAGGCGCTGACGCCTCTGCATGGCAAGGACACCATTCGGCGCTGGCTCGATCTGGTGGCCGGCCGCGCGTGGGAGCCGCTCGTGGAGGAACTGCTCGTGCGCCACTATGACCCGACCTACCTTCGCTCCATGACGGCGAACTACGAGGGGTTCGGGACAGCGTCGGTCGTGCAGGTGGACGCCTTCACGCCTGAGGCATTCGACCACGCCGCTTCCCAGGCCGTCGCATCGGCAACCGGCCCAGCATGACGACGAGACCCCGCAGCGCCTGGCTGGCCGCACTCGTCGCCGTCATCGTCGTCGTGTGGTTTGCCAACCTGGACGCCCGCCGCCTGATCCGCCCGGACGAGGGGCGTTACGGCGAGATCGCGCGGGAGATGGCGGCCACGGGCGACTGGGTCACGCCGCGGCTGAACGGTCTGAAGTACTTCGAGAAGCCACCTCTTCAGTACTGGATGACGGCGGCGGCCTTCCGCGTATTCGGGCCGGACGAATGGACCGCGCGCTGGTGGCCGGCGACTTCCGGCGCACTGTGTGTGCTCCTCGTGTGGTTCACCGGCCGCAGAACACTCGGGCGCCCGGCAGGCGACTATGCCGGCCTCGTGTGCGTGTCGATGCTCTGGACCGTGGCGAACGGTCACCTCAACACGCTCGACATGGGCCTCACGTTCTTCCTCACCGGCGCCCTTTGCGCGTTCCTCATCGCGGAGCATCCGGATACCTCCCGGGTCGCCCGGGGATGGTGGGTCCTGCTCGCGTGGGTCGCATGCGCGGGCGCCGTGCTCTCGAAAGGTCTGGTCGGGCTCGTGCTCCCGGGCGGCGCGATCGCGGGCTACGTGCTCATCACGCGGGACTGGGCGATGCTCAAGCGAATCCGCCTGCTGCCGGGCCTCGCGATCCTGCTCGCGCTGTGCGCGCCGTGGTTCGTGGCCGTATCGGTGGCCAACCCGGAGTTCCCGGATTTCTTCTTCGTCCGCGAGCATTTCCAGCGCTATCTCACGCCGGTGCACCGCCGCAGCGAACCCTGGTGGTTCTTCCTGCCGCTGCTGGTGGCGGGCACGCTGCCGTGGACCCTGCTCGCCGGTCGGGCCGTCTTCGACGCGGCGCGCGACGAACGCCATTCCGCCGAAGGCCGCCGCCGGATGCTGCTGCTCGCGTGGAGTGCCTTCGTGGTGCTGTTCTTCAGCGCGTCCAGTTCCAAGCTGCCTTCCTACATCCTGCCGGTCTTCCCGGCGCTGGCGTGGCTCATGGGCGAATCGCTCGCGCGCATGCCACCGCGCCGTCTGTTCTGGCATGCCGTACCGCTCCTGCCGATCGCGGTCGCGGCGTTCGTTCTCGGGCTGCGGGCGGATCGCTATGCCAACGACCGCACGCCGGTCGAGCTGTATCAGGCCTTCGAACCGTGGATCCTGGCCGCCGCATCGGTGATGTTCGTCGGCGCGATCATCGCCGCTGTCGCCGCGCGGCGGGAGAACCGGGCGATCGCCGCCATCGCGATCGGTCTGGCCGGTCTCGGCAGCTGGCAACTGGCGATCACCGGTCACGATGCGCTTTCGCCCTCGTTTTCCAGTCATCGCTTCACCACCCAGCTGAAGACACCGCTGCGCGCGGACTGCCCGCTGTACAGCCTGCGCACCTACGACCAGACGCTGCCGTTCTACCTGGGCCGCACGACGACTCTGGTAGCCTACGCCGACGAGATGGCCTTCGGCCTGGAGCGCGAACCTCATCTCGGCATTCCCGACATGCGCGACTTCATCGCGCGCTGGAACTCCCCCGCCTGCGCCTACGCCTTCATGGAACCCGTGACGTTCGACGAGATGACCCGCGAATCCCTGCCCATGCGCGTGCTCGCGCGGGACACGCGCCGCGTGCTGGTGGCCAACCCCGCGATTCCCGGACCATGACCGCCACTGCCTTTGCGCTGGTGCTCACCGGCGTGCTGCTCAATGCCGCCGCGCAATTGCTGCTGAAGGCCGGCACCAACAGCATCGGCCACTTCGACTTCACGCTGGCCAACGCGCTGCCGATCGGCATGCAGGTGGCCCGCGAACCGCACATCCTCGGCGGGCTGTCCTGCTATGTCGTGAGCGTCGTCGTGTGGATCCTCGCACTGTCCCGCGTCGAGGTGAGCATCGCGTACCCGATGCTGTCGCTCGGCTACGTGGTGAATGCCGTCGCCGCCTGGTACCTGTTCGGCGAATCCCTCAACGCGATGCGCCTCGGCGGCATCGCCGTCATCATTGTCGGCGTCGTGCTCGTCGCACGCAGCTGACCCGCGAATTCCTCCCATGGCCGAAGACTTCCTGCCCTTCACCCGCCCCACCCTCGACGAAGAGACCATCGCCGGCGTCGTCGAGGTGCTGCGCTCCGGCTGGATCACGAGCGGTCCGAACGTGCAGCGCTTCGAGGCGCTGCTGAGCGAATACTGCGGTGGACGCCCCGTCCGCGCCCTTGCACACGGCACCGGCGCCCTCGAACTCGCCCTCGACATCGCGGGGGTCGGGCCGGGCGATGAAGTCATCACGACGCCGCTCACCTGGGTCGCCACCGCGAACGTCATCCTTCGCGCGGGCGCCCGGCCGGTGCTGGTGGACGTCGACCCGAAGACCCGCCTCATCGATCTCGACCTCGCCGAGAAGGCCATCACCCCCCGAACGCGGGCGATCATCCCCGTGGACCTCGCCGGCCTGCCCGTGGACCGGGACCGCCTGTACGAGATCGCCGGCCGCCACAAGCTGCGCGTCATCGAGGACGCCGCCCAGAGCCTCGGCAGCCGGCATCGCGGCCGGCCTATCGGCAGCTTCGGCGATCTCGTGTGCTTCTCTTTCCACGCCAACAAGAACCTCACCACCGCCGAGGGCGGCTGCCTCGTGCTGAACACCCCCGAGGAAGCCCGCCGCTGCGAACTCATGCGGTTGCAGGGCGTGGTGCGCCTGCCCGACGGCGAGCAGGAAGTGGAGTTCGCCGGGGCCAAGCTCAACCTGACGGACATCGCCGCGCGCATCGGCTTGGGCCAGATGGCGCGCATCGCCGAATTCAACGAGCGCCGGCGCGTGCTGGCCCGCCGGTACTTCGACCGGATCGACCCGGCATGCGGCCTCGAACTGCCTCCCGAGGACGACGGCGACACCAACTGGCACATGTTCCAGCCTCTGCTGCCCCTTGGGGACGGGCGCTCCACTCGCGGCGAATTCCTGCGCGCCATGCAGGCCAAAGGCATCGGCGTCGGCGTGCACTACCCCGCCCTGCACCGGTTCAAGCTGTTCCAGGGCCTGGGTTACCGCGAGGGGGACTTCCCGCACGCCGAGCGCATCGGCGCCTCGATCGTCACACTGCCGCTGTTCCCGACCATGCGGGACGAGGATGTCGACCGGGTATGCGCAGCCCTGCGTGATATCCTCGCCTCACCTGCCGAAACCCGTCATCGATGAGCGTTCCTCCCGACGTTTCCGTCGTCATCCCGGTCTACAACGAGGAAGCGGGCCTGCCCGCCCTGTTCGAACGTCTCTACGCCGCCCTGGATCAGCTCGGCCGCAGGTTCGAGGTCGTGTTCGTCGACGACGGCAGCCTCGACCGCTCCGGCGCCATGCTCCGCGAGCAGTACCAGCGCCGGCCCGACTGCACTCAGGTGGTCCTGTTCAACGGCAACTTCGGCCAGCATCTGGCCATCATGGCGGGCTTCGAACACGCCCGCGGCCGGGTGATCGTCACCCTGGATGCCGACCTGCAGAACCCGCCGGAAGAGATCGGACGGCTGGTCGCCGAGATGGACCGCGGCTTCGACTACGTGGGGACGATCCGCCAGATGCGCCAGGACACCGCCTTCCGGCGCGTGGCCTCGCGCATGATGAACGGCCTGCGCGAGCGCATCACCCGCATCCACATGACCGACCAGGGCTGCATGCTCCGCGCGTACAGCCGCGACATCGTCGACGCGATCAACGCGTGCCGCGAGGTGAACACCTTCATCCCCGCGCTCGCCTACACCTTCGCGCAGCGCCCCACGGAAATCGAGGTGCGCCACGAAGAGCGCGCCGCGGGCGAATCCAAGTACTCGCTCTACAAGCTGATCCGCCTCAATTTCGATCTGGTGACCGGCTTCTCCATCGTGCCCCTGCAGATGTTCTCGCTGTTCGGCATCGGCATCTCGGTCCTGTCGGTGATCTTCGTGATCTTCCTCGCGATCCGGCGGCTGATCGTCGGGCCCGAGGCCGAGGGCCTGTTCACGCTGTTCGGCATCGCGTTCTTCCTCATCGGCATCGCTCTCTTCGGCATCGGCCTGCTCGGTGAGTACGTGGGACGCATCTACCAGCAGGTACGCCAGCGGCCCCGCTACCTCGTCCGCGCCGTGCTCGCGCCGCAGGACGCCGCACTCGCCCCCGAACCCGAAGCGCCCCGCGCGTTGCATCGCCGATGAACCGCCGCGCCGTGGTGCTGGCCTACCACGACGTCGGGCATCGCTGTCTGAGCGTGCTCCTCGCCGGCGGTGTCGACGTCGCGCTGGTGATCACGCACCGGGATTCGCCAACCGAGAACATCTGGTTCGCCTCGGTCGCCGATCGCGCGCGGGAAGCCGGTGTTCCGGTGGCCTACGCCGAGGACCTCGATGCCGCCGCGCTGAAAGCCCGCATCGCCGACGCAAGACCGGACTTCCTGTTCTCGTTCTACTTCCGCCAGATGCTGCCGCCGGACATCCTCGCGCTGGCACCGCGTGGCGCGTTGAACATCCACGGCTCTCTGCTGCCGCTGTACCGCGGACGCGTGCCGGTGAACTGGGCCGTGATCCGCGGCGAGACGCAGACCGGTGCCTCGCTGCACTACATGGTGACCAAGCCCGACGCCGGCGATCTGGTCGACCAGATGGCCATACCGATCCTGCCGGACGACACGGCCTTCGACGTGTTCCGCAAGGTCACCGTCGCCGCGGAGTGTGTCCTGCATCGGAGCCTCCCGGGGCTGCTGGCCGGCACCGCGCCGCGCCGATCCCTGGAACTGACCGCCGGCAGCTACTTCGGCGGCCGCCGTCCGGAGGACGGTCGCATCGACTGGACGCTGCCTTCGCGCGACGTGCACAATCTTGTCCGTGGGGTGGCCCCGCCCTATCCGGGTGCCAGCACCCGTGTGCAGGGCCTGCCCGCAAGGGTGCTGCGAACGGGTCACCGGTCGCGGCCTTGCACGCAACCGCCCGGCACGCTGTTCGTCGACGACGGGCAACTGTGGGCCGCCTGCGGCGATGCTTCCGCCTTGCCGGTGTTTTCTCTCGAGATCGACGGTGCGCCCGTCGACCCCGCCGCCTTCACCCGCCGCTTCGGCCCGCAGGCCGCTGCCAGCCAACCCTCCCAGCCATGAAAAAAATCCTGATCCTCGGCGTCAACGGCTTCATCGGCCATCACCTGTCCAAACGCATCATCGAGACCACCCCCTGGGAGGTCTACGGCATGGACATGCAAAGCGATCGCGTGTCGGATCTCACCGACCATCCGCGATTCCATTTCTTCGAGGGTGACATCACCATCAACAAGGAATGGATCGAGTACCACATCCGCAAGTGCGACACGGTGCTGCCGCTGGTGGCGATCGCCACCCCGGCGACGTACGTGAAGGAACCGCTGCGCGTGTTCGAACTGGACTTCGAGGCCAACCTGCCCATCGTCCGGTCGTGCGTGAAGTACCGCAAGCGCATCCTCTTCCCCAGCACCTCCGAGGTCTACGGGATGTGCCGCGATGCCGAGTTCGACCCGTACGAGTCCGAACTCGTCGTGGGTCCGATCCCGAAGCAGCGCTGGATCTACTCCATCAGCAAGCAGCTCATGGACCGCGTCATCTGGGCCTATGGCGCCCAGGAAGGGCTCGACTTCACGCTGTTCCGTCCGTTCAACTGGATCGGCGCGGGTCTCGACAGCATCCACACGGCGAAGGAAGGCAGCTCGCGCGTGATCACCCAGTTCTTCGGTCACATCGTGCGCGGGGAGGAGATCCACCTCGTCGACGGTGGCGCCCAGAAACGCGCCTTCACTTACATCGACGACGGCGTCGACGCGCTGATGCGCATGATCGCCAACGAAGGCGGCATCGCCTCCGGCAAGATCTACAACGTGGGCAATCCGGCCAACGAGTTCTCGGTGCGCGAGCTCGCCACCATGATGCTGGAGCTCGCCATGAAGTACCCCGAGTACCGGGACACCGCCGCGAAGGTGCGCCTGATAGAGACGACGTCGGGCAACTACTACGGCGCGGGCTACCAGGACGTCCAGCACCGCATGCCGAAGATCACGAACACGACCGAAGACCTCGGCTGGACTCCCAAGGTCCCCATGGACCAGGCGCTGCGCCACATCTACGACGCCTACCGCACGCAGGTGGCCGAGGCCCGCGGGCTGATGGACTGAGTCCGCCATGAAGATCGCCCTGAAGGTCGACGTCGACACCTATCGCGGCACGCGCGAAGGCGTGCCCCAGCTCGTGGATGTGCTGCGCCGCCGCTCGGCGGGCGCGAGCTTCCTCTTCAGCTTGGGCCCGGACCACACGGGGCGGGCGATCCGCCGCGTGTTCCGCAAGGGCTTCGCGAAGAAGGTGAAGCGCACGTCCGTCGTGTCGCACTACGGATTGCTCACGCTCATGTACGGCACGCTGCTGCCCGGACCGGACATCGGCAAGCGTTGCGCGGACGAACTGCGCGCGGTGCGCGACGCCGGCTTCGAGGTGGGCGTGCACACGTGGGATCACGTCCGCTGGCAGGATGGCGTGGCCGATGCCGACGAAGCCTGGACGCGCCGCGAGATGGAACGCGCGTGCGAACGCTTCCAGGAGATCTTCGGCGAAGCCCCGCGACTGCACGGCGCGGCGGGCTGGCAGATGAACCGCTATGCCTACCGGCTCACGCAGCGGATGGGATTCGACTACTGCTCCGACACACGCGGCGCCCATCCCTTCGTGCCGCTCTACCAGGGCGAGATCATCGCGTGTCCTCAGCTTCCGACCACGCTGCCGACGCTGGACGAACTGATCGGCCGCGACGGTCTCGACGAGGAATCCGTGGTGGATCATCTTCTCGACCGCACCCGGAACATTCCTCCGACGGGCCATGTCTACACGCTGCACGCCGAACTGGAAGGGCGCAAGCTTCTGCCGGTGTTCGAGAAGCTCATCACCGGCTGGAAGGCGCAGGGGTACGATCTCGTGAGCCTGCGCGACTATTTCGACACCCTGCCCTCCAAGGCCCTGCCCCGCCACGAAGTCGCCACCGGCGAGGTGGCGGGCCGCAGCGGCGCCCTGGCGATCCAGGGCCCGGAGTTTCTCGCCCGGTTCGCGTGACCATCCCACGCCCCACAACAGACCAACGACCAGGAGCACCCAGACCATGCTCGAGAATCTTCCCGTTCCCGATTTCACCCTGCCCGCCACCAGCGGCAAGACCTTCCGGATGGCCGACCACAAGGGCCGCAACGTCGTCATCTACTTCTACCCGAAGGACGACACGCCGGGCTGCACGACCGAAGGGGCGCAGTTCCGAGATCTGATCGCCGAGTTCCACGGCGCCGACTGCGACATCTACGGTGTCTCCCGCGACACGCTCGCCTCGCACGAGAAGTTCAAGGGCAAGATGGCGTTTCCCTTCGAACTGCTCGCCGACACGGACGAGGCCGTGTGCAACATGTTCGGTGTCATCAAGATGAAGAACATGTATGGCAAACAGGTTCGTGGGATCGAGCGCAGCACCTTCCTCATCGACAAGAACGGGGTCGTGCGCAAGGAATGGCGCGGCGTGAAGGTCCCCGGCCACGTGGACGAGGTCCTGGCGGCCGTGAAGGCACTGTAGCCCCCGCCCGCGGGCGGGCCCAGGCACATCAAGAAGAACGAATCGGAACACAGCATGACGTCGAAGTCTCCCGAAGCACCCGCCCAGCCTGTCCCGCAGTCCGCCGCCACCAAGCTCTTCGTGCTCGACACCAACGTGCTGATGCACGACCCCACGAGCCTGTTCCGCTTCGAGGAACACGACATCTTCCTGCCGATGGCGACGCTCGAGGAACTGGACGCCAGCAAGAAGGGGATGTCGGAGGTCTCGCGCAACGCCCGCCAGGCCTCGCGCTTCATCGACGAGATGCTCGCGCGCTCCAGCGCCGACATGGCCGACGGCATTCCGCTAGACAGCCATGGCAAGGAGGCCACCGGCCGTCTGTATCTCCAGACCGAGGCCATCGTCGGGGAACTGCCCGCGCGACTGCCTGCCGGCAAGGCGGACAACCAGATCCTCGGCGTGGTCCGCCATCTCCAGGAGACGCATGCCCCGCGCCAGGTGATCCTGGTGTCGAAGGACATCAACATGCGCATCAAGGCGCGAGCGCTGGGGCTCGCCGCCGAGGACTACTTCAACGACAAGGCGCTGGAGGACACGGACCTCCTCTACACCGGCACCCGGGAACTGCCGCCGACCTTCTGGGACGATCACGGCAAGGACATGGAGTCCTGGCAGCAGCAGGGCACCACCTACTACCGGGTGCAGGGCCCGCTCACCTCCAGCCTGCTCGTGAACGAATTCGTGCATCTGGACGGCGAGCAGCCCTTCAGCGCCCAGGTGCGCGAGCGCAGCGGCAAGAGCGCGATCCTCGCGACACTGCGCGACTTCACGCACCAGAAGAACAGCGTGTGGGGCATCACCGCGCGCAACCGCGAGCAGAACTTCGCGCTCAATCTGCTCATGAGTCCGGAGATCGATTTCGTCACGCTGCTCGGGCAGGCGGGCACGGGCAAGACGCTGCTCACCCTCGCCGCAGGGCTTTCACAGGTCCTCGACGAACCGCGCTATTCCGAAATCATCATGACCCGGGTCACGGTGCCCGTGGGCGAGGACATCGGCTTCCTGCCCGGCACCGAGGAAGAGAAGATGGCGCCCTGGATGGGCGCGCTGGAAGACAATCTGGAAGTGCTGAACCACACCGACGACGAAGCGGGTGAGTGGGGACGCGCAGCCACGCGCGATCTGATCCGCTCCCGCATCAAGGTGAAGTCGCTCAACTTCATGCGCGGGCGGACCTTCCTCAAGAAGTTCCTCATCATCGACGAGGCGCAGAACCTCACGCCCAAGCAGATGAAGACGCTCATCACCCGCGCCGGCCCCGGCACCAAGGTCGTCTGCCTGGGCAACATCGCGCAGATCGACACGCCTTACCTGACCGAAGGCAGTTCCGGCCTGACGTATGTGGTGGATCGCTTCAAGGGCTGGGCGCACAGCGGCCACGTGACGCTGCAGCGCGGCGAGCGTTCGCGGCTGGCGGATTTCGCGGCGGAAGTGCTGTAGGGAAAGCCCGGAAGTCGCGACACCGGCGGCCCTCGCCGGTATCGCATGCGTCCGTGAACTCGTGCCCGGGCTACTTCTTCACCGGCTCCTTCGCCGGTACCACGTTCGTCCCGCTCGGGCCGACGCCGCTGATCTGGACGATCACTTCCTCGTCCTTCGCGCCGTCGTAGTGAACCTCGCCGGGCGTGTGCACCGCGAAGCCGCCGGTCGGGACCGGGACCGTCGCATCCGGGTCGAAGACATCGCCCGTGCCCGCCCACCACGTGCCCTTGATCACGACGACATAGCGGGCTTCCGGATGCCAGTGCGGGCGGCTCATCGTGTGCGGCGCGAACTTGGCGCGGATCGTGTACATGCCAGCCTCCCTGGGATTGCCGGCGAGCACAACGAACTGCACGCCCGGCAGGCCGGGATAGTCCTTCCATTCGAGCCGGCTCGGGTCGGTGATCGTGATCGACTGGTCACCCGTCTCGCCAGCCATCGCCGGTGCGCCACTCGCGAGCAGCAAGGCGCCGATCGCGATCTTCATCCGGAACTTCATCCTTCTCTCTCCTAGAAAAAATCCCATCCCCGGGCGGCGGAAAGTGCCTGCCGGGCGCGAAGCCGGAACATTACCGCCCTCCGTGGAAAAAGTGTTCCCATTTTTTCCCGGCGTTAGGACCAGACAGAGAACGATTTTCCGCAAGTCTTCCGGAAAGGTTGCAGATTCACGGCAAAGGAATCCGGCGAAGAAACGGGTCAATCGGAGGTAGACTTCCGCCTCGTTGCGATGCCCCCCTGCAGCGGGCGTCGAAACCCGCGCGTTTTCGCGCCCGAGGACACGCCACCGAGTCAGAAGATGGACAACCCTGCGGATACCACGCTATTGGAACGCCTGAGCGCCCACTGGGAGAGCCAGTCGCCGCTCAAACGCATCCTCTGGACCGTGGGCGGATCGCTCGCGCTGTCCGAGGGCATCACGGCGACCATGAGCCTCCTGCTGCTCGGTCGGATCGATTCGGGCTATCTGCTCACCGGATTCGTCGCGTCGGTGCTGGTGTCGCTCCTGGTGAGCGCGCTCGTACTCACCTTCGACATGTGGCTGGAGCGCGAACGCCGCCGTGCGATGGAAGCTCAGGCGCGCGAACGCGCCTTCCTCGAAGCCGTCCTCGATGCCCTTCCCATTCCCACTCTCGTGAAGGACGAAGCGGGTCGCTTTGTCATCGTAAGCCGGGAAGCCTGCGCCGTCTTGCAGAAACCCCGCGAGGCCCTCCTGGGACGCACCGACGCGGACGTGTCCCCGCCAGACATTGCAAAGATCGTCGCGCAGGAGGACGCGCAGGTCATCGCCACCGGTCATACGCTCCGCGCGGAAGTCCAGTTTCCGGTGGCCGGCGGGATCCCCCGCTGGTTCGAGAAGTGCAAATCCGCGGTGACCCTCGCCGGCGGTGCGCGCTTCACCATCGCCGCCGCGCTCGACATCGACGAGCGGCGGCGCGCGGAGGAAGCGCTGCGGGAGAGCGAAGCCTTTCTGCGCGCTGCGACGTGGGCCGCGGACGTGCGCCTTTGGTCCTGGTCCGTGAAGGAGGACATCCTGCACCTCACGGACCCGTTGCGCCGCCGCCTGGGCTACTCCGAGCAGGAACTCCCCGATGACTGGGCGAGCCTGGACGCGCTGGTCCATCCGGATGACCGGGAACACTTCGCCGCGGCCCGCAACCAGGCACGTGCTTCCCGGGACGACCGCTGCGAGCAGGAGTTCCGCATGCGCCACCGCGATGGGCACTGGGTGTGGATCCTCTCCCGCGCGCGCATCGAGCGGGACCCCGAAGGCAAGGCAATCCGCTTCGTGGGCGGTCATCTGGACATCACGGCACGCAACGAGGCCGAGGCCGTCATCCGCGACCATCGCGACGCCCTGGCGCGCGAAGTTGAGAGCCGCACAAAGGAACTCGTTGCCGCCCGCAACGCCGCCGAGGCCGCCAACCGCGCCAAGTCGGCATTCCTCGCGAACATGTCGCACGAGTTGCGCACCCCGCTCCATTCGGTGCTCTCGTTCTCGCGCCTGGGCCTCGGCACTGCCGCCCGCGGCGAAACCGCGCCGGAGAAGCTCGCACGGTTCTTCGGCAACATCGAGCAGAGCGCAACCCGCCTGCAGTCTTTGGTCGACGACCTGCTCGACCTGTCCGAACTCGAGGCGGGGACCGTCGAACTGGCCCGGGCGCCCGAGGATGCCGAGGCGCTGGCGACGCTCGTCCTCGACGAGATGCGCCCCCTCGCTCAGGTGAAGCGCATGGAACTCGCCCTTCAGGCATCGCTCTCGGGAGAGCGCTACAGCGTCGATGGCGCCAGGCTCGGTCAGGTGCTGCGTCAGCTGCTGTCGAATGCCATCCGGTACTCGCCGGAAGACACGACGGTGGTCGTGCGGCTGCGCGACGACATCGTCACGGACGACGCCGGCGCAGCCAGGCAAGCCCTGCGGATGGAGGTGATCGACGAAGGTGTCGGCATTCCGGAAGAAGAACTGGCAACCGTGTTCGACCGGTTCGTCGAAGGCAGCAAGACACGCAGCGGTGCCGGCGGCACAGGACTGGGACTGGCGATCTGCCGCCTGATCGTCGCCCTGCACGGCGGGCGCATCCGGGCGGAACGCAACGCCGTGCGGGGCACCACGATCGCGGTCGTCCTGCCCCAGCCGGCTGCCGCCCCCGTACCGTCCGCATAGGAAAGGTCCGTCGGGCAGCGCTTCGCCTACTTGCCCACCACCACGTTGGCGTTCGGAAACTCGCCGAACATCTCCGGCGCGTACATGGCCTCGACGCGGGTCGCAGGCAGATGGAACTGTCCTGGCGTGTTGAGCCGCAGGTTGTACTCGATGCGCCACGATCCCTTGGGCACGTAGACGTAGTAGCTCCGGAAGGCGTCGAATGCGCGCTCCTCGAATGCCGTCCAGAGCGCGCCGTCACTGGAGGAGCGTCCCTTCAGCATCTCGCTGTCGTTGCCGAGCCCGCTGCCCAGGATCGTCGCGCCGGCGGGCACGGGATCGTCCACCACCACCCAGGTCATGTCGGCCTGGGCTTCGAGATCCAGGCGCACGCGCACGACATTGCCAATCGACAGACCGCCGCCGCCATCGATGACAGTCACTGTCTTGCGGATCCGATAGCCGGACTCGTAAGGCTCGGTGCGCGGAATCGCCGCACGGCTCTGCACCGTGGCCCATGGCGTACCGCCGCCTTCGTGGGTCAGCTTGAGGTCACGGGTCTGCGCCGGCCACTCGAAACTCATCGAGGCGCCGTCGTCCGTCCCGCGCCACACATGTTTGCGCGCGGCATCGCCGAGTACGCCGGTGGTAGCCCCGGCGACCGGCTGCGACTCGAAGCGCTGGGAGAACTTCTCCATGGCGAGAGTGCCCCACGCGTTTGCGACCGTCGTGTCCCAGTGCCCGCGTTTCTGGCGCAACCAGGATCCCCGCGCGAGGCGCGGGAGGTCTTCCTTCCAGCGCGGATGGTCCAGTACCGCAAGCAGCATCCGATTGGCGTTCACGTCGCCGCTCACCATGAGCCACCACAGCGCGTCGCGCTGTTCCGTCGAGAACCCCAGGCGGGTGCCCTGCAGATCGAGCCGCGTGCGAAGAATGTTCTCGGCCTGCTTCGCATGCTTCTCGCGATCGGGCATGGCATCCCAGCGCTGCGCGATCGCGAGCCAGTCGATCACGGCGGAGGTCGGCCACAGATCCGGGCGCAGTTCGAAAGTGGACAGCACCGCCGGATCGACCGTCTCGCCATGACGGGTGAGCGCATCGAGCGCCGCGATCTTGCGGATCGCGAGATCGGCTGCCGGATAGATGCCCGGGCGCGACAACCGCCCGGCCACGAAGTCGCCGAGACCACGCTTCAGGCTCGCCGAGACATTCTCGGGCAGGTCCCAACCGGCCTCATGGGAGATCGCGAGGACATAGGCGGACAGCACCTCGCTGCCCTCGGCCATGGACGGGAAGTACTTCGCGAGCCCGTTGCGATCGAGATAGCCAGGCATGGTGCCGACGATCGATCGCCACTGGGCGGAATCGCGCAGCGCCACGGCCTTCGACACACGCTGCTCCAGGCAACTGTAGGGATAGGCCCCCATGTAGTCGCGTACGCCCGTGAGGCCATTGCCCAACTGCGGCGTGAGGTTCACCCGCAGTTCCCCTTTGCCGGAGATCGCCGCAGCCGGAGGCGCGACCGGCATCGTGAGCGAGCCGTCGATCCGGGCGAGCGTGGCCTGCACCACCTGCACGGGAACCGCGACGCCGACCTTCTGGCTCACTTTCATCGAGTCGGCCGCCCCACCTTCCGCAGCCACTTCGCGTGCGCTCGCCGTCCACTGCAGCGCCGAGGTGCTGGCGGGTACCGTCACCGTCCAGGAGACATTCGCCGCCTCGCCCGCCGCGAGCGAGACCGGGCGTTTCTCGAGCGTCACGGCACCGGACTTGCCCCCTACCGGCGCGAACGCGGCCTCGAGTTCCACCTCCATCGCCCGCGCGCTCGCATTGCGAACCGTGAAGGTGGCCGTGTAGCGGTCCGTCTCGCGCACGACCGGCGGCAGACCGGAGATGAGTTGCAGATCCTGCGCGCTGCGCACCGACGTGCTGCCGGTGCCGAACAGGCCGGCCCCCGCCGAGGCGATCGCCACGATGCGGAAGCTCGTGAGCGAGTCGTTGATCGGCACGTCCACTTCCGCCCGCCCGTTCGCATCGAGCTTCACGCGACCGCGCCACAGGAGGAGCGTGTCGAACAGTTCGCGCGACACCTGGCGTCCGCCCCCGCCACCGGGCGCCAGCGCCTTCTTGCCGAAGTGGCGCCGGCCGATCACCTGGGACACCGCCGTGGACGTTTCGACGTCGATGCCGCGCGGATGCATCATGGCTTCCAGCAGTTGCCACGAGGTGTTGGGCATCAGATCGAGCAGTGCTTCGTCGACGGCCGCCACAGCGACCTCGGCTCCCTTGGGGAGCGCTTTGCCGTCGGCGCGTTCCACCTGGATGGCCACCCTGGCCTTCTCGCGGGTGCGATAGACCCCACGCTCCGGCGTGACCTTGACCTGCAGCGTGTGCGCTTTCCAGCCCACGCGAACGTTCGTCACGCCGAGACGGAACGCCGGCCTCCCGAGATCCACGAGCGCCGTGGGCTGCACGCCGGCGACGCGCCCGCGTACCGCCAGCACGGAGATGAAGGCGTTCGGCGCGTAGTTGCCGGCCAGGGGGACCTTCACCACAGGTGCCTTGCCGGACAGCGTCGTCACGAAGGCATCGAGAATGCCTTCGCGTTCCACCGTCACCAGAGCCGTGGCCTTCCGGAACGGCGCCCGTACCTGCACCACCGCCGACTCGCCGGGTTCGTACCGCGGCTTCTCGGGCAACACGTCCATTCGGTCGTCGTTCCCGACTTCGAACCACCACTCGCCCGAGCCCGCGACCCAGGCGTCCGCGTGGGCCACTGCCACCTTGCCGTCGGCATCCGTGGCCCGCGCCCGGAACACGACGTTGCCGGACTGCGCGACCGGGGCATCGCAAGCGACGACGCCGCGCGTGTCAGTGTCGCCCGTGCAGAACTCGCCGATGCGCTTGAGCGAATCGCCGTACTCGTAGGCGTAGAACCCGCCCACCAGCCGCTTGCGGTGCGAGTAGCTCTGGCGCTCGAACAGGTCCACCGTCACACGGACACCGGTCTGCGGGCGGCCCGCCGCATCCACCGCGGCGATCTGCAGCTTGACCTTTTCCTTCGAAAGCGCCCAGCCGTCGGGCCGCACGCCGAGCAGGATCTTCGAGGGCCAGAGCGTCGTTCGCGCCGCGCGCGTCGAGATCTGGCCGTTCGGGTCCGCGTACTCCAGTTCGACCAGCAGTTCCCTCGGCTTGTCGGTGCGCGGCAGATCCTCCAGGCGGGTCTTCCCCGCCCCGCCCGCATCGAGCGTGAGAGCCTGCATCTTCAGGGTGCGCACGTCGGCCGACCGGCGGGAATCGTCCTCGCCCTCGGCGACGTCCTCGTCACTGCTCTCCGTCGCCGAGACCGGCAGATCACCGGCCACGACCGGGGTGCTCTCCCGCACATCGCCGTTCGCGAAGACGTATCCGTCGAAATCCTCGAACAACACCTGCCGAGGCTGCGTCAGTGCACGGAGCCGCACCTTCTGCCCGCCGGCCCCACCGCCCGACAGATAGGAAAGCTGCACGCCGACATCCAAGGCCTGCGCATCGACGAGTGGTGCTGCGGGCAACTGGATGTCCGCACGCAACGCAGGCAGGCGGAACGCTTCCACACGGAAGCTGCCGCCGCGCTGACCGGTGACGCTGCCTTCCGTCTCGTCCTTGGTCTTCGGACCGGCCAGCACCACCTCGTACTCGCCCAGCTTGGCGTCCTTCGGAATTGCCCACGTCGACTCGGCGTGTCCGCCGGCTCCCCAGGAGAGCGGCATCTCCCACGTCTGCCAGGTGCCGATGTGCCGGATGACCGCCCGGGTCGGCAGCGAGCCCGCCGGCGAGAACGCGAACCCGCCACTGGTCTGGCGCCGCGCGAAGTGCTTCATGCTGACGGTATCCCCGGCGCGGAGCAGCGTGCGGTCGAAGACGGTCACGAGACGCTCGGGCCCTTCGCCATCACCGCGCGGCAAACGGAAGCGCCAGGTCTCGATGCCGTCGTTCCAGTCGGAGAACGCGAAGGTCGCATCCGGACCCAGCCGCGCCGTGATGAACAGACGGCGATCCCACGATCCTCGGCACGGCGCCAGAGCATCCCCTCTGGGGAACGTCCGTGAAATCCGGGCGATGCCCTGCCGGTCGGCCTTGCCCTCGAACAGCGCCTTGCCGCTGCAGTCGAGCACGGCCACGTCGGCGCCCGCCGCGGGCTCGCCCTTGTCGAGCGTGGTCACCCAGACGAGCGAACTCTCGCGGCCCCACTTGAAATGCACGGCGAGGTTCGTGACCAGTGCGCCGGAAGACACGTAGTAGGGTTTGCCGTCCTTCAGCAGCGCCTGACCCAGCTTCGGGCTCACCACCTCGACCACGTAGAAGCCGGGATCGGGGAGCGGAATGCCGATCACCTCGAAGTCCTTCTCGCCGCCGGGACGCGGCACGGTGAGCGCCTTCGTCGCATCGGCGTTTCCGAACACGCTGCGCGAAATGTAGCCCTGGTCGCTCCAGCGGGCTTCGCCGTCCTCGTCGAGACGCTTCAGCCAGTGGAGGATCTCGCGCGGCGACTGCACGCGCAGCAGGCGCGCCGGCAACCCCTTCGCCGTCGCGGGACCCGTCACGGCGACCTGCTTGCCGGCCAGGGATTTCTCGACGCTGCGCACCGTGAGCGGCAGCGCGGGCTCCGCCTTCCATTCGAGGATGCCGAAGCGCGCGGCGAACTTCACGAGCGGCGGCGCGGGATCGGTCTTGACGGTGAGAGGGAAGCGCTTGGCGTTGGCGAGTGCCCGGCCCGCGTCGTCCACCAGCCCGTCGGGCAGCGACAGCGAATAGGTCATGCCCTCGGCGAACGGGGCATCGAAGGTCACCCGTTCCGTCATGCCACCCCGCCGCTCATCGTCGCCGATGACGACTTTCAGGGGCTCGCCGCCAGCCGGCTTCAGCACGATGCGCTCCGCCGCGCTCACCGCGATCGGTGCGGTGAAGTTGAGGGCCATCGGCAGCACGGGAATGCAGTTGCCCTTGGCGCGCGTGCGCTGGCAGGAGAACTTCGCGACGAACGCCGGCCGCACCTTGAACGTGAGCGCCTGTTCCTGGCTCGTGGCCACACCGGATGCGGACTCGATGCCGGGCCCCCACACCAGCCGCACCTCGGCCTCGGCCGGGAGGCGGCCGCGGCACTGCAGGAGCACGGCGGGGAGCCGGTCGTACGCCTTCGTGCGCACGACCGTATCGGCCTCCGCCCGCTCGAAGGCGGCACGGGCGGTGCGAACCACGAACTCGCGCTGCCGGTCCAGGATCGCCTTCTTGTCCTTGCCGGTCAGGAGCCGCACCGCCGTGCGCTCACCGCGACCCTGCACGTCACACCACACGTTCTTCGCGACGGTGGCCTCGCGCAGAGGGGTATCGAGACTCAGCACGAACACCTGGTTCTCGTCGATGCCCTCCTCGCCGTCCCACGGCATCGACTCGACGATTGCCGGTCCGCCCGTGGAGAACTCGTGCCGCGCCTCGGCGAGCGCCTGCCCGTCGAGGTCCTTCAACTCGGCTTTCGTCCGGAACGCGCAGCGGATGCCCCCCGGCAGATCCCGCTCGAACTCGTAAACCCAGTTGCGACCATCCACCCAGCGGCCCTTGCCGGGTTCGGAACACTCGACGTCGAACGGCTGGACGGCCGTCGGCTCGCCGAAAGGCACCATCACGGTGGCAAACAGGACCTTCACCTGACGTACGCCCTTCGCTTCACCTTCCGGTACGAAAACCTCCACGCCGGGTCTGGAATCCTGTGCCGTGCCGAGGGAGGCGAACAGACACAGCAGCAACGCGAGCCACGGGCGGAACATCGGTTCTCCTAGGAGGGGGAGGAAGCTTCCCGCATGGGCGAAGCGGAGCGTTCCTCGACCAGCGCGAGATGGAACGGCAGGGAACGGCCATGCTTCTGGCCGCAGGCGGCGCCGGCGGCATCCCATGCGCTGGCGAGCAGCGCATGCCGGTCCTCGATGGCGCGCCAGGGCAGGCTGTCGACCCCGTTCTCCTGGAAATGCGAGTACCCGGGCGGATGGGCGAGAAACAGTTCACGGTCCGGCTGTTCGACGATACCGAAGCGGGACTGCATGAGCGCCGCGTAGCGCCGATCCACGAGCGTGACGTCGTGGGTGAACGCCGTGATGAAGTCGATCTGCGCGGCGAAGTAACCGAACTGGCGCCCGAGTTCCGCCATGTAGGCGAGCGACGCGCCGTAGAAGCCGCTCACCTTGTTGCGGTCGTCGACGCAGCGGTACTCCGGGTGATAGTGCACCGCGAACGCGAGCGGCGGCGGAAACTCCGGCTGCACCTCGAGCTGCAGCACCTTCGGGCGGAAGCCCGCCTCGAAGATGGCGCGCAGCACGGGACCATCGTAGCCGTCGATGTCGAGCTTCAGGAAGTCGGGGTCCCGCGGGCAGCCGTTGGCGCTCAGCAGGCCGGCGATGTTGGACGGCGTGATGAAGGTGCCGATGAGTTTGCGGACGGAAGGCGAAGGCAGGTTGACCGCGAGTGCCGCATTGGAGCCGCCCTCGATGGCAAGACCGGCGTAGCCGGCCTGGTACAGCGGATAGACGGGGTCGTTGCACGACACGCCGTCGCCTGCGCCGAGATTCACGGCGAAACCATTGGCTGACTCGGGCGAGGCTTCGGCGATGGCCATGGCCATGGCATGCGGCGCGACCAGCGTCACGGTGTAGTCGCGGCCGTCCGCCGCGGAGCGGACCAGAAGGCGGCGCACCGCGTTCTGCGTATCGTTCACGCCGGGCGCCCGCAATCACCCGAGCCGGACAACGCCGTCTCCGCGACAGTCACTTCGCTTCGGCCCGCGGTCCCGCGGATCGCTCGCACGCGAAGTCGAGCGTCGCTCGACCGGGTGAACCCGCATCGATGGTCTCCCACACGCGCTTCATGTCGCCCGAGGACCACAGCACCTCGTTGGAGAGCCCGATGATGGAGAGCGATACCGCACGGTGCTGCTTGCGATCGCAGTCGCATTCGACCACGCCGCGCGTCTCCCGGATGAGCGGCATGCCGGGCGTGTCGCCGAGCGGATGCGGCTTGCGGTAGATCACGCGCTTGTCCACACGAACCACTTCGTCGGTGCGAAGCAGCGAACCATCGTCGACATAGTGCTCCATGTCCCCGTCGGTCCCGACCAGCACCCAACCCGCAGCCTGCGCCACGCCGCTGCCAAGACACAACGCCATCCCCAGCATCCACGATCGCATGTCGTCTCCCGCGTTGCGCCGGCCGGTCGCCTGTGACACGATCCCTGCGCACCCGTCGAAGCATACCGTTTCGCCCCTGTCCGCGCGACGGCCCGCCGCGTCGGCACCTGCTGATCAGACCTCCCCTCGGAGCACATGCCCGAAGCTTCCCCCGCCCGCCCCGCCTCCCGCCTTCGCCGACTCGCGCGGGTATCGGCCTGGACGGTGACGGGACTGGTGGTCCTGGTGGTGGCCTTCGTGGCCTACGTGGCAGTTGTAGGCATCACCATCGACGCCTCGCCGCTCCGCGCCCGGCTCGCGGCCGCGTTTTCCGACGCGCTCCATCGAGAAGTCCGCTTCGATGGTCCGGCACAGCTCGAGATCTCCGGCGAACCGTGGCTGCGGGTGGGCGGGCTGCACATCGCGAATCCGGGCGGGTTCGCCACCGGCACGCTGGCAAGCCTGGGCGAGGCCCGCCTCGCGGTGGATTTGTGGCAGCTGCTCCACAGCCGTGTGCACATCCGCGAACTCTCCGGCAGCGGCCTCGCCGTGAAGCTCGTCACCCACCGGGACGGCAGCAACAACTGGACCTTCGCATTTCCAGGCAGCCCGGCCCCGGCCGCGCCGCCTCCCGATGCCGCCAGGGGCGAAGGCGCCACCGCGGCGAAGGATGCCGCCCTCATGCTCGACATCCGCAAGGTGTCGCTGGACCGCCTCAACGTCGAGTTCGTCGGACGCGACGGCAGGAGCCACTTCTTCGATCTGGACCGCATGCAGGGACAGTCTCCCCAGGGCCAGCCTCTGCAGGTCTCCCTGCGCGGCGCCGTCGAGAAAAGCTTTCCTTACGACGTCACTTTCACCGGTGGCCCGCTGTCCGATCTCGTCGGTTCTGCACAACCGTGGCCCCTGACACTCCGGGTCGAGTTCCTCAGCACCGTGCTGAATCTGAAGGGCCAGGTGAAGGGGCTGGGCGGCGACATCGACTTCGCCATGGGCACCGAGAATCTCGCCGAGGTCGAGCGTCTGCTCCAGACGACCCTCCCGAAGGTCGGCGCCACGGCCCTCGCGGCACACCTCCGATTCAGCCCGAATCACCTGGAGGTCACTTCCCTCACCGGGGTCATGGGCCGCACCGCCATGAGCGGCGAAGTCACCTTCGACAACCGTGGCGAGCGCCCCGCGATCCGCGGCCGGCTCGCGCTGCCGACGCTCGATCTGCGGCCGTTCCTCAACGACAACGCCAAGGACGAGGAGGAGCCGAAGAGCTTCCGCGACACCTATCGCGAACTCTCGCAGGCCACGTTCTCGCTCCGCGCGTTGCGCGATGCCGACGTGGATCTCGAACTCGCCGTGGACCGCTGGCTGAGTCTGCCCGGCGATGTCCGCGATGCAAAGCTGGCCGTGCGGGTGCACGAAGGCAAGCTCGAAGCCCCGGTGACCGTGACGATCACTGACGTGGCGCTCCGCGGCGACATCCGTGCGGACGGCGCGGCCGACCCGCCCCGGTTCGCGCTGTCCCTGGCCACCGACGACTCCGACCTGGGCGGTCTGGCGGAATTGCTCACGGGCGCCCGTGGCGTGCAGGGACATCTCCAGCGCTTCGGCCTGAACATCCGGGCGGAAGGCGACCAAGGTGCGGAGCTGGTGCGCAGTCTCGACGTGAAACTCGCCATCGAGAAGGGCCGCTTCTCCTACGGCAACTTCGACGGCGGCCGGCCGGTGGCCTTCGATCTCGACCGGTTCGTCGTCGCACTGCCCGCGGCGAAGCCGCTGAGCGGCGAATTGCGCGGCGCCCTGCTGGGCCAGAAGATTCTCGCGCGCCTGAGCGGCGGCTCGCTCGAGAAGGTGATGCAGGACGAGAGCACGCCGCTCGACTTCGAGGTGCGATCCGGCAGCGTGCGCGCGCATCTGTCCGGCGTGCTGCGTGCGCCCGCGGCGGACAAGGGACCGACGCTCGCCTTCGACCTCGCCGCCGACCGCACGGCCGACGTCACCCGATGGCTCGGTCTGCCGGCGGGCGCGAGTGCGAAGGTGTCCCTCAAGGGCAAGGCGTCGATGACCGAGACTGACTGGCGCATCGACGATCTCGCCTTTCAGCTGGGGCGGAGCCGCATCGACGCCGCGCTCGCGCGCACCGTCGTCGCCGGCAAGCCGCTCGTCCAGGTCCGCCTCGATGCCGCCGCCATCGACGTGGCAGAACTCGAGAGCCTGCTGCCGAAGACACCGCCCAAGCCTCGCAAGGAACCGGTGGCCGAACGTCCGGTGCTGGAGATCCCCATCCTTCCCAAGGGCATCGATCTCGGCGACGCCGACGCCACCATCCGCGTCCGCCGCGTGACGGGTACACCGCTCGAACCGCGGGAGATTCTTTTCGATGGCCGCGTTCGCGACGGTGCGATGCAGCCTTCGGCCTTCTCGGCGACCATCGCCGACGTCGCCTTCCGCGGCGCGCTGTCCCTGGATCTGCGCACGAGTCAGCCACGCAGTTCGTTGTGGCTGATGGCGGAACAGGTCGACGTCGGCAAGCTCCTGCGGCGATTCGGTCTCGGCGACACCCTCGAAGCGCAGGTCGGTGCGATCCGCCTCAGCCTGGAGGCCCGATCGAGCCTGCTGGGCGAGCTGCTGGCGAATTCGGAACTCGTGGGCAACGTGGAGGACGCCCGCGTGACGCTGCGCGATGCGAACACGCGGGCCGAGGCGAAGATCCGGCTGGATCAGGGCGTGCTCCGCGCAGGACGCGGCGCACCGGTACGCCTGTCGCTCGACGGCAGCATGGACGGCGTGCCGATCGACATCGATCTCGAAACCGCGACGGTGCTGCAATTGCTCGCACCGTCCGGCCCGATCCCGTTTCGCATGACCGCAACCGTCCCGGATCTGAAGGTGAAGCTGGACGGCACCCTCGCGAAGCCCGTCGGCAAGGGCGACATCGAACTCTCGCTCGATGCGAGCGGCACGCGCTTCGACAAGCTGAACGGACTCGTCCGTGCGCAGTTGCCGCCGTGGGGCCCTTACTCCGCCGCGGGCCGATTCCGCATGTCGGCCCAGGGCTACGAAGTCTCGTCCCTCAAGCTGACCGTGGGTTCCAGCACTCTCCTCGGCCGCGGCGCGCTGCTGACGGCCGGAGCGAAACCGCGACTGGAAGTGGACCTCACCGCACCCGACATCCAGCTCGACGATTTCGCCTTCGGCGACTGGTCGCCCGTGGAACGCAAGCCCGAGAAGGACGAGGCGGAGGACAAGACGCTCACGGTCGAGGAACTGAAGGCCAAGACGGCGTCCGCAAGCGACGAGGCGCAGAAACTGCTGAGCCCCGCGGTGCTGAGGCGACAGGATGTGCGGCTCACGGTACGCGTGGACCGCGTGCTGTCCGGCAATGACAAGCTGGGAAGCGGCCGGCTCGAGGCCCGCCTGGAGAACGGCCGCGCAGAGATCGGGCCGGTGGAAGTGCAGATTCCCGGCGGGTCGGCACGCCTCGCTCTCGGCTATGAACCGACGGACACGGAAGTGCGCGTCGACACTAAGATCGACGTGGAGCGTTTCGACTACGGCATCCTCGCCCGGCGCATCAAGCCCGAGACCGATCTGCGCGGACAGTTCAGCCTGCGCATGGATGTCAGCTCCCGCGCCCGGTATCTCTCCGACATCCTCAAGTTCGGCACCGGCCGCGTCGAGTTCGCGGTGTGGCCCGAGAACATGCGCTCGGGCATCTTCGACCTCTGGGCGGTGAATCTGCTCGTCGCGCTGGTACCCGCGGTCGACCCGGGCTCCGGATCGAAGATCAACTGCGCCCTCGGCCGCTTCGAACTGCGAGATGGCCAACTGGTGGATCGCACCATCGTGCTCGACACGAGCCGCATGCGCGTGAGCGGTCGGGGCCGCGCGGACTTCCGCGAGGAAGAAGTCGCGCTCCGCATGCAGCCGCAGGCCAAGGTGCCGCAGTTCCTGAGCCTTGCCACGCCCATCCAGGTCACCGGCAAGTTCGGCAAGTTCAAGATCGGCGTGTCCACCGGCGATGTCCTGGGAACCATGGGCCGACTGGCGAGTTCGGTGTTCTGGGTACCGATCCAGAAGCTGTTCACCAAGGAAGTCCCGGCCGACGGTCATGACGTCTGCAACGTCACCCTGCCACCGGTCACATCCATGCCCGCATTTCGCTGATTCCGGTGGATTGAAGGGCGCTTTACTCGCTATGATTTGATGCGGTGCCGCAGGGCATGTGCCCCGCAGTAAGGTACCCATTTCTTTCTCTTCTCATCCGGACCCTCCATGACCCGACCTTTCCGCCATTCGCTGCTCGCTCTCGCCATCGCCTCGCTCCTCGCGCCGCTCGCCGCCCAGGCCGACGGCAAGGGCCGATGGATCAACGACGGGTTCGGGCGGTCCACGCGCGACGGCAAGGGCAGCACCTGCCTCGCGGCCGGCGGCGACACGCACGCCTTCGCCAATGCGGACTGCGAAGGCGGCGGGGACGGCGCCAAGGCGAAGGCCAAGGCTGCCGCGCCGGCGACCGCGGCACCGGCAGCAGCACCGAAGGCAGCCGGCGGCGCCCCGGCGCCGATCATCGTCGAATCGCGATCGCTCGATCCCGCGCCCGCTGCGCCCGCCCTGCCGCCGCCCACCATCCGGGACTCTTCCGGCAAGGCCGTGCGCGACGGCGTGTCGCGCGCCTGCGTGAACGATTCGCGCGGGTCGACCGGTGTGGACTGCAATGCTTCGAGCCTCGCGGCGCCGAGCCCTGCACCGGCACCCGCGGCGGCCACGACGCCCGCCCCGGCTCCACAGGCGCCGTCCGGCGCCGGAGCCGGCACCGGCACCGGCGCTGCGGCCGCGGCGGCAGCCACTGGCGCTGCTGTCGCCGCGGCGAGTCTCGCGGACGAAACTGCCGCGCTCGCCGACACGGATGACGACGACTACGAGAACACCCCGGAGGCGGAGCACAACGCCATGGACGATGCCGACGACGAGACCCCGTGGCTCGCCGATGGCTCCGGCCCGGAAGACGACGTGCTGGCCGACGGCGCGGATACGGCGCCTGTCTACGCCGGGGAATCACTCTGGGGCGAGCCTGCGGCTGCCGCAGCGGTCGCGGTCGATCCCGGCAAACGGGAATCGGACACCGCCCCGATCGCCTCGTCCGCCGATCAGGCGCCCGCGGAGTTCCCCGTCACCAGATACTCAGTGGACGACGCCGCGGCCGAACCACCCCGGAAGGATCAGGCCGCGAAACCGGCCGGTACCGACAACCGCCCGGCCCCGCTGCTGCAGAAGACCCTGCAGATGGACAAGGGAGCGCTGTTCGACAGCAACAGCGCCGTACTCAAGCGCCGGACCATCCCGGAGCTCGACGAACTGGCGGCCTTCCTGCGCAAGGCGGGCAACTACGAGGCGGTCACTGTCATCGGGCACACGGATCGTCTCGGCTCCGACAAGCTGAACCAGCGCCTGTCCGAGAAGCGCGCGAAGGCTGTCCGCGACTATCTGGTCATGCGGGGCGTCGACCCCGCACGCATCACGTCGTCCGGAAAGGGCCGCAACCAGCCGGTGACCGCCGCCGGCGCGTGCGATCGCCTGAAGAAGAAGGCGCTCCGCGCGTGCCTCGGGCCCGACCGTCGCGTCGAGATCGAGGCCATTGCGACCGTGACCGAAACGGTCAAGCCGAAGTAGGGCTTCTCGTCACCACTTGTTGCGCAGTTCGCGAAGCTTGACGAACACCGTCTTCGCGTCCGGGTGATCGGGCAGATCCGGGAAAGCGTCGCGCAACCGCGCAATCACCGAGGGGCTGGAGAGCCGGAAGAAGGTGTTGATGTCCTTCTCCAGCCCGATCGTCGTCACCATGCCCCGCGCGGGGTCCTGGTCGACGACCTCGTCGAGCAGCCGCGCGGCGCGGGGATTGTCCGGCTCGCGGTCCAGCGTGAACTTGAGATTGTTGGCGATGTAGTCGTGCCCGGGATAGATACGCGTCGCGTCGGGGAGCTTCGACAGTTGCGCCGCAAAGGTGTGGTACAGCTCGTTCGGATGCCCGCCGTTGTGGCAATTGCCCGCGCCGGCATTGAAGAGTGTGTCCCCGCAGAACAGCGCGGGCACCTCCGTATGCGACAGCAGGCAGATGTGGCTCATGGTGTGCCCCGGCGTATCGAGCGCTTCGAGTTCCACCGTGCGTCCCACGCGGATGACATCGCCCGCGGCAAGCCCGCGGTCGATCCCCGCGATGCGGGCGGTTGCATTGCGGTGGGCGAGCAGCTTCGCCCCCGTGGCGGCGATAACCGGCGCATTGCCGCCCGTGTGGTCCCCGTGTTCGTGGGTGTTGAGAACCTGCGTGATCGTCCAGCCACGATCCTTCGCGGCGGCCAGGCACTTTTCGTGATCCAGCGGATCCACTGCCAGCGCCTCCCCGGTCTCGGGACAGGCGATCAGATAATTGAAATTGCGGTAGGCATTCCCGGTCCAGATCCGCTCGACGATCATTCGTGCTCTCCCTAGGCGATGTCCCTTGATTCTATGACGCGTGAAGACGTGAAGGCGTGGCGACGTGAAGACGTGAAGACGTGAAGTCGTGAAGACGTGAAGTCGTGAAGACGTGGAACCCAACCCGTAGCCCGGACGAGCGCCGAAGGCGCGACTCCGGGACCGAATTTCCCCCTTCCCCCTTCCCCCTTCCCCC